>Ga0116227_10004788_pt1 | contig 29116 bp, 21 predicted proteins | sample S1TSphgellanicum_FD_89693 | JGI IMG/M metagenome (GOLD analysis project Ga0116227, IMG submission 89693) | Host-associated microbial communities from peat moss isolated from Minnesota, USA - S1T2_Fb - Sphagnum magellanicum MG | ecosystem: Host-associated > Plants > Peat moss > Unclassified... | reverse complement strand
GTGATGTAGCTGAAGTGACTATTTAGCCAGATATGACAATAAAAAAACAAGTATCTGAAAAAGAAATTTAATTATATTTTTTACTATGTACTAAAACTTAGAATTAATAAAATTTGGCGAATTTTTATAAATATTTAAATATTTTTTCTAAATTTGACGACTGAAATTTTTTTAAATCCTGAATTTTTGCCATTTTGACAAAAAAACATTTGCCAAAAGCAAAACATTGTTCTATCTTTTCTCTTTTTCTATCTTTAAACCTTGAACCATAGGTCCTTTGATTCTGAATTTTTTCAAAAAGCCAGAGCTGTCGTTAAGAAAAAGAAAAGAAATCAATAATTATTTTATCTTAGTTTTATTTTTTAATTAATTATTAATTTTTTAAAAAATAAAAAGAAAATACCCGATTTGTGAGAACTGGCAAAAGATAATCGGTTGTTCTTAAATTTTTGAGAACCGGTGTCAATTTTTTTTAAATGTTGATACCTTTGCCCAGTGTAAAAAGTTTTGAAATTTTTTTGGGGTGGGCAGGGGAGAGGGAGAACCGGACCCTTTTGTAAATTACTTTGTGAGAACCGGACCCGGAGGGCATTATAAAATTATGATACCCGCCCAACGCTGCAAACTACCTTCCTTAATACATAAATGAAGTGTGTGTTCAAGGCACAATCTTCTTGTTATTCTACCTTTGAATCCATTAGACCCTAAACTAAAACTGTGACTGCAAAGATGTGGGAGACTGGTAATAGCAAACCACTTGGACGAATCAAACTGTCTACCCAAGTAGAGCATGTGTTAGGGAGGGCCAGAGTGAATTAACAGCCACCAATGCACCAGTTGGCCGTTCTGTCCACTGGATGGGTTGCGTTTTTTGCGTTTTAGGGAGGGCATCTCGACCACCCAAACTATAAAGTCAATTCACAACAGGTGCTAAGGCTCTGATGTGCCTTTTTGCAGTTTACTAGCCTCTCAGCATCTTGTGGAAAAATGTTGGGCCAAAATCATTTTAGTAACCAACACGTTTTTCACTTTCTCGTCATCCAATTTCTCTTTTGCTAGGCCACGTACCTACTGAGCACCGGTGGAGCTGCTCTTATTATAAAGCTAGACAAGAGTGAAATTTTTACCATGACTCTATTTTTGAAAATGTCCAATGCTCCAATAATTCATTTATGATGATGGACCAATGAAAGTGGGTCCTCACAAAAAAAGAACTTTGAATGGGACCTCACAATTATTTAATAGAATTCACAATATGTTTGTTAAGTCCTTAATGTTTCTCAAATATTCAAACTACCTTACCCCTAAGGTCAAGTTTATCATTAAATAATCCTAAAAATAGTGAAATGAATTTTTGTGAAAATATGGCGTTGACATGTTGAAAATCATCATAATTATCATAGGCTACATACAACCTGAATAATTTCACTACTCATGTGACAATATTATAATAGTTCATGGAAAATTCAATAATTTTAAATTTTAAAAACGAATTAATTTTTGATAAAAAATAATTTATTTGTTTCGTCAATGTGGAAACTGACCCTAGGCTACAATGTATGCAACACAGGAATTTCGCTAAATTACCTTAGTAACCTAGCAAGTTTGGCATTAAATAATTATGAGTAAAAAAATCTATTTTTGTTTGAGAAATTATTTAAAAATACTTCATAAATCAAAATTATGCTTTGTGTTTAATGAGTAAAAAGTGCATCTTAATAATTTTTTAAATTGTTATGCCAAATCTTAGGAGAAGATTTACTAAATATTTGGCATGAAATCATTGAAAATATTACATATTTGATTGAACATTTGAACACATTTACATTACTAATTGATAACATATGGCACATCTGAAATTATGCAAACCCAATCTTGGTTGGCATCATGATATGAAAAAAATCTTGATTTATGAAGAATTTTAATAACCGGTAAAATGGACATCACAATACAAAATTTAAAAGATCTCATTTGTGATATAATTTAGTTTACTAATCAATTTACACAACCTAAATGGAAAAGGTCAACATGTTATCATGACATCTAAACTAGAATGTTTTACAACATATGGACACAATATATCCAACCTCTTATTGAATGCCACATGGAAATAAGGGCAAATTAATTTATGCCTTCTTTCTTAACAATGTCTACATATAGACTAGTGTTATCTACATGGCAATAGACGTATATATGGTGTGTAAATGTAAGTCATTTACATTTACACATCTAAACTTTTTATGTTTACACTTATATTGTTGTTGTGTATTTTTTAAAATACATTTACACAAGACCAATGTAAATATTTGTCAAATAGATTTATATGGCCCAATGTAAATGTTTTCAGGCCTGTAAGTGTATATATTATATACCCTTAATAACCATACCTTCTTGCAAATCCATATTAATTAGTTGTGAGTGCATCTCAAAGCTCATTTTTTAATTTTTTTTGCAATGGGTCACTTTGATTTGCCTTTCACAAAAAGTCATGATATTCCTTAGACATTAGCATATTCTACCAATATGGGATTATGGTGGAGCTATCTTGAATGCACATTTTGCTCCACTTCATTGCTTAAATAGAAATGTTATTCATCACCATTTCTGGCTTAAGCCTTTACAAAATCTTAGGTGCTTAGTGTGATTCATATTGATTAATTTAATTAGTTGTGATGCATCCCAAAGCACAAATGTTTACATGAGTGTTTTTTTTTTGCTATGGGCCATTTGGTTGGCTTATCACCAAAAACATTATGGAATTCCCCCCCTCCTCAAATATAAATCACATTTTTTAGATTGTTTTACACTTAAAACCATATAAGTGTATTTGTTTTACACAACTATGTAAAATCATATAAATGTATTTATTTTTACACTTACACTTACATTGTTTTACATGACATAATATAAATTTAAATAGTTTTGCACTCACACAAAGTGTAAATCCTAAACCATTCACACGCACAACAATGTTATGGACTAATGATATATTTTTCTCAATTTTTTTATTTTGCATCATTGGCTAGCATCCCAATAGGAACTTAACATTAATTGGTGACAAATTTTTAACATTTAAAAAATATTAAAAATATATACTAAATTGAAAAAAATTAGTTAAAAAAATGTTGGAATATGAAAATCAAAGTCCAAATGTGACCAAAAACATTCAGATAAAATGAGAATATTTCCTTTTTATTTCTATTTTTCACATTTTGACAAAAAAATTCACCAAAAAAAACATTAATGGAAACAAAGGTTATAAGATTAATGTAGAAAATACACACAAATATAGAGGTCTTTAGAATCGCCTTGTGTTTATGGATGAAAAGAAAACTTATATGATTAATTAAATTGTTAAAATGCAAGCTTTGAATTGTTTTAGAGGAGTCAACTTCAATAAATTGGGACTTAAATGTTATAGGTAAATAACATCATAAGGTTGTCCTTTTGTGGAATTTTTTTTGTGATTAATAAGATTGTTAAAATTGGAGCCTTGAATAGTTTTAAGAAAAAAATTTAACGAATTAATAATTACATCTTGCAGGAAGATGACATGAAAATTACAAGGAGTTTTTTTTGAAAAAATTTCTACACAAAAAAATTTTAGTCATAGGTTTTATTCCTCATATTAAGAGATAGGGTTATGACACATTATTTATGTTATTTCATTACATTCAATCCTTTCATACATCATCTATCATTAATTGTGTTTTTTTAATTAAAAAAACTTAAATTTTGTGTTTATGTCTTAAAACCAAATTGATCAAATTGACCAACATTTTTAAAAAAATCATATGAAGATTGTTTCATATAGTTATAAAAATATTATTGTTTGTTTATCTAAGTCATCTACACTTGGCTACATACCTATTTACATATCTACCCAATCCTATTTTATATCTACCTTTAAACCTACCTTTCCACTACCTACCTTCTTTAGACCCTTGTTATTTTTCAAAATCCAAATATTCAAATATTATAAAATGCCACATGTAACATGAAAATTGGGTTGCAAGATGTGGCAAAATGACATTTCAAAGTGTAATGGGTACAATGTGCACAAGCTTATTTAACACTTTTCCTTTCATAATGCCACAAAGTTTTAAAACGTACCCAAACTCCATATTGAGATGAAAGTAGCTTGATTTGGTGTTAAGGAAGATAAGCAATTAGTGAATCAAGGTTTAAGGTTTGGGGTTAATTTAGCTTGTGCAATCTATCCCCCAAGGAATTGAAGATTTTTCCATGTTCATACAAAAAATAATGGTGATACCTTAACAACCTATGTAAGGTAATATTATACAACCAATAGTCCAAAAAACATGAATTGATTGGTAGATATTCGTTTGGCTACTTTCATTGCATGTGATTCTTAAAGATTAAACACCTAAAATAAGATCTATCACATGTAACTCTTGAGAATAAAATATTAACACTTTTCCTTCTTCTCATCAATTTCTTTTGATCATATTCAAGCTTCAATAGAAATATTGGTGAGCTCATATGTGTCTTGATGGAAACCTTGTAATTCCTTTATCCATTTGGCACTTATTTAAGTTAAGAAAGGCTTTGAACTTCCATCTTTATTTTAAAATATAAAAATTTACTTTAGTCTAGAGGCTTTGTTAAATATGATAACTCTTTAATCATTTGTGACCACATAATTCAATTTTATCTTTCTTGACATATTTTTTTATTTAATACAATGGTAATGCATTTTAAAATGTTTGGTGTGAGTGTGATAAATTAGGTCTTTTGCAATCTTCATACAACTCTAGTTGTTAACATACAATGGGGTACTTGGTTGAAAACACATTAAGTTGCATAAAAAACAATTTCAACCATGCTGTTTTTTTAGCACCTTTAGACACTACTCAATATTCTACCTCAATTGAGTTGAATGCAATAATTGGGGTTTTTTTTAGCACCAAGTTATGAAGCTTCCTCCAAGCTTTAATAAGTAATTAGAAGTAAACTTCCTTTTATCATTATCACGCCTAGTTTACATTAGTAAACCCTTGAACTTCATTTCCATCCCAATGTTGGTAAAGGATATTGTTATCCTAAATACCTTTAAAATGCCTCATAATATGAAAGGGCCCTTTCCAAATGTGTCTATTTGGGCATGTTCATTTGCTAAATATCCCCATTGCATACATGTGAGATCATGACATTATTGGTGAAATAAATCAACTTGTTAATAATTCGACAATACAAGGTTGAATCAACATCCTCCCCATGTTCATCCTTTCTAAACTTGGCATTTTTTTGGAAGAGTGTGGGGATTGGGTTACAGTTAGTCATTTAAACTTGTCAAGAATGTTTGTAACATAGGCACATTGATACATAAAGATGCATGTTGATAAAAATAAAAACTTTACACCTAGAAAAAAACTTTAGAAGTCCAACTTTAGTCATTTCAAACTAGGTAAGTAATATTTGGTGTGGTCTCTTGTATTTAGAAAATCATCCACATAGAACACCATGATGAATAGTTTTTTTTGTCTTCAAGCAAGTGATACAAGTTGTGACTGGCATCATTTTTGGTCAAGCCTTGGTTTTGCACATATTGGTTTATTTTCTCATACTAATCTTTTGGTGTTTGTTGTAGCTTGTACAAGGCTTTATGAAGCTTGCACACCTATTCTTACCCTTTGACTTCAAAACCTTTTGGTTTCATCATGAAAATGTTTTCCTTCAAATCACCATTAAAAAGTCATCTTTGCATCCAAGTGTAGTAACTCCCATTTCATATGAATTGTGAAGGCCATGACCAATCTCACTATGTTCCATTTATTAACCAGTGCAAAAGTTTTGTCAAAATCAATTTGTGTTTTTTGTTCATATCTTTTCATGACTCCCCATTAATCTCATTGTGAGCTTGACAAATTTTCTATCAAATGTTGGCTTTAGTTTGTAGACCCATCATGCTTCTTTCCCAATGGGAGGTCAACAAGACTCCATGTCTTATCTTTCAAAATAGAATCCATTTTTTGAACCACTTCATGATTCCATCCTTTTAAACTAAATGCCTTTAGATAATTATGAAGTTTCGAATGAAACATCACAACAAGAAGATAATTTTCCTTTTTAGAAAATTCACAAGGATCAGATGATGTTAATGCTCCCCAATAATCAATTGGGGGCCATTGGTTTTTAACTAGTTGTGCTCTTGGTGTAGGAGATTGTTCAATTGCAATTTTTATTCCATGTTTCACCAAAACATGTGTTGAAGGTGAGTTGGATGTACTCTTCGATGGTGTTCTAGTTCCTTTGGTGAAAATTATTGGCAAATGATCTTTCAAATCACTGGTTCTTGGTGTCCAATTTTCTTCAATCTCTTTGGGAACACAAGTTTGAAGTGAGATGCACAATAGAATATTGGTCCACACCTCATCAAAAGCATGTATGTCTATGTGTGTTTGTCTCAATGGTGTAAAATCAATGGTCATGTATTGGCATAACATTGGATCAAGTTTCATTGTTTCAAGTGTAACAACTAACATTTCAATCAAATCTTACATCTATATTGATAATGATTTTTTTACGTTGAGACTTGAACACTTGTATGTTTTGGAGTGGGCATCATACCCTACAAAAATTCCTTTTAAAACATGCTCATTTAGTTTGTTTTTGTCTTCTTTTTTTAAGACATGAATGTATCACATGACATTCGAATATTTTTAAATGATTTAAATCATGTTTCACTCTTGAAAACAATTGTTTTGGTGTAATTTTGTGGTTTGATTTTGTTGGACACCTATTTAGTAAATATGTTGTAGGACTAATTACATTAGCCTAAAAATAGTTTGATGTATCATTTTCAAATATCATTGATTTAACATTGTTTAAAAGGGAATGATTCATCTTCAATTGACAACCCTATTCATAAAATATGATGAACCAACTAATGACTTGATTGAAAAGGGACACATAGGTTAGAACGTACCAATTACATTAGTTTTGTTGCTTGAGTTTGATTGTTGGAAAAATTTCCCTAATTTGCTTCCCTAATTGGCAACCATGACACACCTTTTCAATTGTCAACAAGTTTGCTAGTAACCTTCATTGTAAAAAACAAAAGTGTGATCCAATTAGTAGATGATTTTTTTTAACATCATTTTGAAATAAGTTTTCTTGTTTCAAATTAACATTTTATCTAGGGTGTCAATTATCAAAACATGCACTGACCATGCACAAATGTGAATGTGCACATCATTATATTTGAATTTCTTATAAAATATCATTTTTAGTATTGAAGCAAACACAAACTTGATTAGTTGCTTTACTTTGTGAATCTAAGATGTATTGTAACATAATATGTATAATGGATAATGTAATAAAATAATATCACTTTTGTTTTTAGGTTTTATATGATATGTAAAGTTGTATATTATTGTTGAATCATTTTAGTAAAGAAACATTTTTCACACTTTCTTCAAATTTTATTTCTTTGTATTTATACATGTTGGATTTATTATTTTTTACAACCTTGTGGCCATTTGATTTTCAAACAAAAATTTTAAGCTTTGATAATTCAAGTGGCCCAACTTGCGATGCCACAACTTCGCATTTGACAAACAATCAGTCACATTGACTTGTGATGATTCAATTAAAGTTTTCGTATCAAAGTGATAAAGACCATTATAAGGTCTTGTATGTTTGTAATAGTCATTCGACAATCTTGCTTATGGATCACAAGACATTGCTTCACATTAAACACTATGATGTAACCTTAACTTGTTATCTTTCCAATGTTCAATAAATTTTTTTCTAATCTAGGTACATATAAAATGTTGGCAATGCCCTTTATTCCACTTGACAATGTTTCAATAGTCACACTTCCTTTACCAACAATATCATGGGATTAGCCCCTTGTTGTTTTCACGTTTGGGGTGTGGGGATGTGGTTTTACATTAGTCAAAATTGAACCATCCCAATAACATGGGCTGAAGCACCTGAATTTAAATATTGCTTATAGTCGATCTTTCCTTTTAGACTTGTTATAGTTTTTTCAAACAATTCTTACAAATTTGAGTTGTTTGGCTAGAGTTGTTTGACAAGTGTGTCTTCCATTGCTTTCACATTGTAATGCTCCCATTTCTAATGGTGATCTTGTTCCGATTTATGAATGTCAACCTCATGCTCCTTACACTAATTTAAAAAGTGCACAAATTTCCCATAGAAGAAGCAAATGCTTGGTTTGTGACTAACATTGTTCAACTATTATAGCATGCTTTTCTTATAATGTGTAAAGAGAGCATCCTTTAATGATTGAATGTTGTGGTGCAAAAATCTCCCCACAAATGTTTCAAATGATAAGGTGAGGCCTGTACCAACAATTGCTTGGATGAAAGACTCATACAAATCAAGCAAAACATTCAACAAAGTCTCCACCAAATATTCTTTTACCATGGGCATGCCAATCATCACTAATTGTGAGTTGAGTGCATTGAACTTTCAAAGATACCCTTCTAGCTTGATATCTTCATTGATCATCAATGCTGCCATATAGTTTTTCAAATGCATTTTTTTGATAATGTTTTGGATCTTATACATGTTCTATAGTGCATCCATGCTAATTTGAGTTCCTCAATTTCAAAATATTTCTAAAAGTAAGTCATCTTTGATTGATGAAATTAGTATAGACATGGCATTATCTCTTTGGTATTCCATTTCAAGATCCTCTAGTGTTGTGTGAATCACTACTTCTCTACTATAGTTTCTTCTTCTTCTTCATGAATATGCTCTAAAGGAATAGGACTATTGCAATGTTCCCTTCCTTGCACTAGTGTCACTGTCATGGGAGGTCAAATGGGAAGGGATGAGAAATTTAGGAATGGCATCTTACGTGGGGCCATCATGTCTGAAGCTCTCTCCTTCTTAAGTTGATTCATGACATGAATCTTTTAGTGATGGTAGTTAATTGATCCAATTAGCTTGCTGGAATTTGCAAAAAATTCTCCTCTATTGTTGATATTTTAGCCTAATCTAGTAGGTTAGATACACTCAAAACTTGTTTGAACGTTAAAACTTTCCTTGCAATGCATAATCAATCCTGACTCTAGAGCTACATTATGAAGACAACAACAAAAGACAAGCAAGACAAGCACTAAGAAGTTGAGCTCACACACATGATCACTAGCTACTAAGAACATTCCTACTCTAATACCATGAAAATTTCCCATGTCTTTATAAAAATAACGGTGATATACCTTAACAACCCATGCAAGGCAGTGGTATATATAAACAAACATACGCTAATCTATATACAAATAACAATCCTAGAAACCAAGAGTAGATTAACAAATATTCATGTGGCTACCTTAATTGCATGTAACTCCAAAAAGTTAAACACCTAAAATAAGATCTATCACATGTAACTCTTGAAAGTAAATTACTAATAAGAATTGCACAACAAACGGTGCAATCATAGTGACCATATGAGAGTTGCAAACAAAATGCCTGACCAATCACCTTCATCATAAATAGTAGTGATGAGTTGCCATGAGTACCCACAAACTTCCAGCAGCTCCCCATGGTGGCCAGCATTCTTTTGGTGCAAAATTTCACACTATTGCAAAAATAGAAATAAAATAAACGAAATATTCTGTCATAAGATTCTTGATTTTTGAAAAAAATTCATCCAGAAAGGAGCAGTTTGCCACATTTCTATTCCTGGCTGTAATATGGTCATCCGACTATATAAAGATTTGTTTTCTTGGATAAGTCCTAAAGACTGGTTGCCATTTAGCGCTACATCCCCCTTGGGTTGCTCACCACCAGTGTGAAAGCAGAAACTTTGCAGAAAAAAACCCCTGATTGGTGGGTGTAGCTAAGTATATAATAATAATCTGCCCAAAATTTTACATTGGGTTGAAATCAACAATCATTCTTCATCATCTTGCTAATCCTCAAACCAGCCAGACTCATCACACGAGCAGCTGTATTACTTGGACCAAGAACTGCATAAGTTCAATTGGAGATGGTGAATTCTAGATCTTGTTTTGCATATTATACTGAAGAATCACAAGCATCCAAACAGTCTAGCAAAACTGGATTAACATCAATTTCAAAGACTTTGAGAAAGAGATACCATAATAGTACAAAAATCCATTTGGGCAAAGCATTCTAGACACCCACAAAAAATTTGACACAGTCGAGCCACAACCTTCCTTGAACATTGAAGTTTTGATCTTGACCAAAGCTGTCCTTAGACAAAACCATTCTATTTGACCACCACTGACTGTTACAATTCCTCTAAACTAAGCAATAGAACAGAAATTCTTGCAGTGAGAAATTATGAGTTTCTAGCAGCATTAGAGTTACTTGAAAGCTCACCTTGTTTGTGAATCCCCACACTCGACGTTTTGCCCGTGATCCCAAATGAACTATTGTCACATCATCTAGCTCATCTTTGCAACACCATTCACATCAGATAGGGATCATGGACTCATCTACAACAGTGTATATGTGTGCAGATATTCATTCCTCTACAGATACTGAGAACAGACCAAAGCCACTTAGACCAAAATCCAGCTTTGAAAAAACCATTCCTTTCGATTTGTGGGGTTTTCCTGTATTGTCAAAGAAAGAATTGCACCAACCTCAAAACAAACCTTCCAACACCTACAATTGCTATCTCATGGCAGGGCAGAGCTCAATGACAACAAAGAGCAAGACAAAATGCTCACCTAGAGCCTTCTGCTGCATGGGCTTGAGTATCATGTTGTAAGCTTTGATGCTGGAAAATTAGGTCAAGCATCAAGTCATAATACCAACAGAATACTTTGGCATTCGAGCTGCAAGAATTACAGTGCTAGTAAATAATCCTCTACATCAAACCATACCAAACAGAAAGAATTTGGGACTGCACTCAAGCAGGATGATGAATCTTGGTTAATCAATTTGCTGTCCATCAAACTATTATTATACCAACAGAAACCTGAGTAGCTCAAGCAGCAGGATGGGTGTTGGATTCGTTCCTCTACATCAGATTCTACCAACAGAAGAACTTGGGTCTCACGCAGGATGGGTGTTGAATCAATTTTGTATGTCATGCCAATCATATCTAAGATTATGAAAGGCTTCAACAAGGCATCAAACAGCAATGGGTTTAGGGTTTAAGCAAAATGAAGGGGGGAAAAAAAGAAGTACATCATAGCTTGTAAACCTCCCAATTTTGCTTCCAACTCTTTGTCTCTCTCACCTCTGCAATCTCAAAGAATCATTCAAGTGATTTCAACAATCAATCAGTAGGAGAACTAGTAATACAGTTCAGGCGACAGTGAGAACCCTAAACACAAAGCTTTGGAAAGGAAAGAAGAACCTTTTGCATCTGAAAATCTGAGATTTGCTGCTGCAGTTTCTGTTGACCTGCAGCCATCATCTATGTGTGCCACCAACATCCCCCCGCAAACTCAAAATTAGATTTGCAGCCATTATGGCTCCATCAATAAGTGTAAAAAACACTCCAGAAAATTTGCCCTACATTTCAAATTGCTGCACCAACCCATGATGCCACACTCTGGTGCTAGCAAAAACAAAAACCTAGAGCAAATACCCATATCTCACAGTTTTTCAAACAAATTAGTGAACTGTGAGAGAGTGTTTTGTTGGTGGGGGGGAAAAAGAAAAACTCCACTAAAAACACACTTTCATGATCACATTTACAATTCAGCAATTCTCATGGCAACAAAGTCATGACATGGGTGATGCTCCTCCTCACCTTCTGCTCTGAGCCTTGGGAACAACATGCAAGCCAGTGACATGAAAAACATTGAAAGCATCAGCTGATGTGAGAAGTAGGGCTTGTAACCCATTCAACAAAATCTCTAAATAATAACAAGAGGTATGTCACACTGTGGCCTTGCCAATTTACATTTCAAAGTATCTTAACGCAAAAGAAGAATGATAGAAACTCAAATATTTCACCATGCAAAAATATAATTTGCAAGAAATCCTCTAAAAGAAACCAAAAGCCTTCAAGATATTATAACTGTATTATAACTAATCTCGGGTTTCAACACAAGCCAAAATATCATGTTTCAAAAATCCTCATATAAAAATAGGCCTATTATCTAGTAGGGGCCAAAATCCCTTAAGCTACTATACTCTGTAATGAATCTAAACACAAAATCCTTGCCTTGGTAGGCAAGGCCAAAAATCATAGTGTTTCTCTCCATGTCTGTCTGAAGCCTTCATACCTACCTACAAAACTACAAACCTATCCTTCCTTCCTTACAAACCTACTCCATCCCATCGCACCCCACCCCACCTCCTTGGCAAAAAATATAGATCAAGGTTCACCAATTGATAACCGCCTGTTATTCAGCTGGTTATTAGTCGAGCTTGACAAAGCGTTCAATTTCAATAGCTGGTTATCTTCTTCGGATTTTTTGCAACTCTAAAACCTTAAACCCTAAACCCATGAATGTTTGTAACAATGTTGCATCTAAGGTAAATAGGTATCTTCACTTGTGTAGGAAAGTTTCATGTAAGCAAAAATGGGTGACAAACATAGTTATGAACACAAATTCCTGACAACCCAATGATACAAGGTGATAGGCAACATCTAGAGGCTCAATTTGTTTTTCCTTTGGCGGAGGGGATGGAGGTTTGGATTTTGATGTTCCCAATGGGTTCTCACCAACTTCTCAATGCATTATCATCCATGTTCAAAAATGCATTTTGAAATCATTTTTCAAGTTCCCAATGTGTTCCTTAAGATGTTCCCAATAACACCACATTTTACCCCTATAACCTTTATCCAAAGCTGAACTCTCATAACTTGTATAGGTGAGCCAAAAGGAAACATTTCTGGGAATGCAAACCAATGTTGAGTGAATATAAACATGGAGGATAAATTTTCATGCTAGTTCTCAATGCTCCCAATGAAAATTGGCAATTCTCACTTTAGGTGAGAATTGCAATTGTCGACGTATCATATGAACTCGAACTTGATACATAGGGAGGTTACAAAGGCACCCATGGTTTTAATTAATTCTCATGTTAATAGAGGTTATAAAAAAGTTAAATTATAAGTAGGTACTGTTAGTCATACTTGAAATCCAAGACCTCTTTGAGACCAAGGAGACTCTTAACCATTAGACACAACTTCTAGGGTGCATATTAACTAGAAGAACCTTTAGCTTAAAACCCAATGGCATAAATGAATTTTAAATTAAAAAATTAAAAAATATTTTTTTGCATAAGAAGTTATGACCTTGTGACTAAGGCTTTACTGATTTTCGAAGATCTCAATAAAAAAATTGATCAAGCACTTGACTAATTCTCCTAAATTATTGTAAGAACTGAAATGGTAGAAGAAGTGAGAACTACCCAATATTGGTGCAAACTTCTATTTGGGTGAGGTGAAACTTCAAATTTTTTTTAAAAAAAATGATGGGCCAATCAAAATGGCTCCTTGTGTTTTTTTTTGGGTTGAACTTTAAGATGCACCTCACAACTAATTAATAAAACCAACAATAGGTGCTCAAATGATTAGACAAGGGTATTGATTGACCTAAGCCAAAAATGGTGACAAATAGTAGTTAAGACTTAAGACCATAATTTTCATGTGGTCAATAATGAGAAGGCTCAACATGCAGCCAAGAGGGCCCAATTTTTTTTTCTTTTGGGTTTTGTGGAGGGGAGAGATTGTTTTTTTGTTGTTCCCAATATGTTCACACTTGATTCCCTTTGAATTCCTAATAGGTTCCCACCAAGGTCTCAAAGTTTTCCCAAAGACATTCTCAATAGCATTACACTTTTATCCCATATACTTTGGCCAAAGCTCAACTTTGATATAAAGGTGAGGAACACCCCTTCAAAAAAGGACACACACAAATCTTTGGCTCCCCCTTCCCATTAATTGAAGCAACAATACGTGCCCTCAATTCATTGTGTGTGCCCTCCATAATAGCTTCACATAATGTTTTCCCAAACTCATTTTCCAATGTAAGTAGGGTTTGTGGCAGCCCTCCTTGGCACAAACATTCATACCCTAAACCTTAAATTGTGGAACAAACCCTAAACCTTAAACCATGTAGAAGGTGATATCATTTCTATTTTCATCCTTGTGTACATTGCTGGTGTGTGAGAAGGAACTCCCCAAAGATGCCATGTTTGAGTTTGTGTCTTTTGTCCCCCACAAAAACAAAAAATGTTTGTAGTTGGACCTAAAGGGTCAAGGCTAGGCTGCAAGTGTGAATCTAATGGCTCTATTTGTAGAGCTTCTTCCATGTATCATGTTGAAATGGTTTAAACTAGTGTTGGTTAGTTATTGACTTTTGACCTGGTTATCAAGTTGATTATTAATAACATATCACTTAGTTATTGATTTTTTTGATAACCAATTAAATTAATATTCATTTGATATTGAATTTTCAAAACTTTAATAACCTAGCTAGATGATTCAATTATCATTCATTCATGTAAGTTATCAACGTTTAAACACTAATAAAAAATAAAAATAAAAACCTTATAATAAGAAAAGTTTCATACTATTATTTCTAGTGATTTGAAAACTCTAATCAAGGAGGAGAGTTTTCAAATATCGAGCGATCTTTGGAGCTCTATTTCACACTTTGTAATTTGACTTCACTTGAAGCATGGGAGGTGAAGTGATTTTTATTATTTTATCACACTAGAATTACTTTACAAAATGGTGCAACTCCAATGAGGTTGAATAGTTCATGTTGCCAAAGCTGAAGGTTCCATGCCACCACCATTGTGAATGTTCAAACAATGTGTTGTTGCTTACTAATCGTGCTAGAAGAAGACACACACATGTTTCTCAAAATGTCAAGTATGCACATGTGATTTTCATAAAATTTCTTCATTTCATTTTAGTTGTGCAAATTGGAGATATTGTGCATAACACCACATGGTTTTGGAAGCATTTGACAAATCTTGCTCCTTAAAGAATGTCTTCATTATTTCATCTTAGTTGTGCAAATTGAAGAGATTTTACACAATATAAAATGTTTATGGGACACATTTGACAAACTTTATACTAATTTCATATCAAATTTCATTTTTTGGATATGAGAGTAATGTTAAGAAACTCTCGTTTGGAAGTACCTTACAAAATTCTTTCATAATTTTATTTTAGTTGTGCAAATTAAAAAGCATATGCACAAGACAAAAAGCTTTTGGGAGGCATTTGACAAATCTTGCCAAGTTAGTTTTGATCAAATTTCACTTTTTGCTCATGAAAGTAGTGTTGAGAAGTCCTTTTTTGAAAGCACGTTACATAATTCTTTCATTATTTTATTTAAATTTTGCAAATTGAAATTTTTTTACACAACACAAAATATTTTGGAAAACATTTGACACATCTATTCAACAAAAAAACCAATGAAAACTTATTGATCTTTGAAGGCATTGCAAGTGCATAACACGAATATTGAATCAATTGGGCGATATTTTCAAATGACAAGTTGTGATAGAAACCCAAAAAAAAAAATGGCAACATGATAAGCTTTAGCACAAGGTAGTTGTTTTTGAAAGCAATAGTCATTCAACTATGGTCGATTGTTCTTTTATGTGTGGTCACCAAGGCTTTGTATAATATAGGATTTTTCATTTTCAATGATTGTTCACCCATTTAATTTTTCTTTAAAAAATTTCATTGTTTTTGGTTTTATTGGATAGAACTTTCTTTGGTCGTTAATGGAAGAGATCACATTTAAAATTTTTTTTTGGGCGGGTTGGTGAATGATAAGTAAATCACCCACACAAAAAGCAAATGATGCAATGGAATGACAACTTTAACTAGTTTGATGATGACTATGCACATGAGAAAAAGAAAATATATCATGACTTTTTGAGGAGGTTGTGGATGGCAAATAAATCACGCAAGCAAAAAAGGAGGTGAGAGACCATGAAACGACACCTTTTGCTAGACAAGAATCGCAAAATACTTCTACCAATGCAGGCAATGCAATGGTGACCATGTACATAGTGTTCAAGGTTTTGAAACAAATGTGTAGCTATTGGAATGTTAGCCATCCACACGATGAGGAATAACATAGATAGATAGATACATACATACATACATACATACATGCGGGTATTGCAATGTTAGCCATATATATACACAATGAAAGTTTTGAAACATGAGTGTAAGAAAGGTTGGAACCAAAATCTTACACATTCAATTAATTCAAGTTATGGCATGATGATCAAAATGTTTTCGAGCAAAACACTATGAAATAACATTTTTAATTAAAAATTTTGAGGTATCAAAAGTGATGATGTAAGTTATCACTATCCATTAGCTATGGAAGATCACTTACTTGTCATTGCAAATAACCAATTATTTAAAAGTTGAATCCACCACTTTGAAACCCTAAGATAAATAAATAAATAAATAAACAAACCCAATATTTTGTGAGCATCAAGCAAGCCACAAATGAATCACACTAGTGCTCAAGTGTGTGTCTGTGTGTAGGTATAAATATTTATTTGTTTTCGGGGCAAAGCTGCTGGTTGGGTTGGGTTGGGTTGTGTTTGTGTTGTGTTGTGTTGTGTTGGGTTGGGTTGGGTTGGGTTGGGGTTGGGGTTAGGGTTAGGTTTACAGAGCTTTCCAGCATTTGTTGCATATGCAAAAGCCAGAGGGAGTCAGTAGTACTGGATGTAATAATAATAAGAATAAGGCTTTTACTAGGGTTTAGGGTTTAGGGGTTCAGTATTTACTTACACACGTTGGAGCAATTCTGTGCACAAATCCTGAAAAACTGGGTACTAAGAGCAGGTCCACCCACACCCACTATTTGGGCCTGTATAATGACTTCTCACATTCATCCAATTTAGAGTGCTAATTGTTCTCCCCTCCCTCCCGCACCACATACACATGAAACAATATGAATATTCCAATTTAAATGCCACCACTTGCGCCAATCACCCCTTGAAAACTCGATGGGAACACATTGGGAACACATTGGGAACAGAAAAAAAAAACCAAAAACAAAAAAATCCTCACCCACCCACTCGCCTGCCCCCCCAACTCGGGCTAAATAAGAATACCCCCATTATCAATAAGCTGGGGGTTACTTATTAATTGGTCGGCCGACGAGAAGGGGTCATTTTTTTTTTTTTTTCCTTTTTCTTTTTGGGCCTTCAGTAAATTATACTGTACACGGTATAATTTTACTGGTCCAAACTCATGTTGAAATTTCTTTAAGGGGCTGTCCGTAATTCATAGTTGAGTGTACAAGGGGGGGGGGGCATTTTTGCAGGCTATGCTGGTGGGTCTCCTGCTCGCTCGTCTTACACACACACTCTGGAACAACAATTTGTGCAGAAATCGTGAAACTTGTGCCGGGTGAAGGCGGAGGTGCACAGGCATCAAAAGTGTTCCGGACAAGGCGGTTGGAAGAGTTGTGCTCAGTTGCAGGCCATGGGGTGGGGTTTTTTAAAAAGAAAAAAGCTTGATAGAGTCAGTCGAATACGGACAACCAACATGCGACCAAAAAAGGAAACTCTTGGACAAATTAATCCCATCTAAGAAATTGAATGATGCAATTATGAAAAACATCAAATTTTATTTTATTTTATTTTTAATAATTGATTTTAATCCCATCATCTGAGAAATTGAATGAAGCAATATTTGACAAAATCAATTTAAATTTTTGATTTTTGTAATAATTTATTTTAATCCTATCTAAGAAATTGAATGAAGAACTTATGACAAAATAAATACATTTTAATTTTACTTTAATTTTCATAATTTATTTTTAGCTGAAGAAGATCGGAGGAGAACAAGTGTAGTACATAGTCGACTACAGAACCGAAGGGAAAAAAACACACACACACACACACACAACAAAAACTCTGCCCATGTCAAGTTTTGTGGACTTTGATGTCATCGAGTTCCACCCCGGACTCGACTCGACTCGACTCGACCTGACCTGACCTGACCCCGCCCCTTTATCTTTCGTACACTGCAACTTTCTGTCTCTCTGGGTTGAGCGGGTGTGGTTGCTACTACTGTGTTGAACTCAGGTTCGTACGACTCCGTCGGCCACGAGTAAAGTCATCTTTCTTGCTGAGTATAGTGTTGATTCCAATGCATTTGGGGGGTGGTGGTGGTGGTGGTGGTGGTGGTGGGTATTTTATTTTACTTTTTTTTCTAAAAATTTCTTTCTTTCTCTCCTCTCTCTCCGTCTGTCCTCATCGGCTAAGTTACTACTTTGCCAGATTCAGGTCCAAGTTCTAGCTCAGGTTTTGAGGTATCCGGGTTTAGGGTTTTTTTGAGGTTTCTGGATTTAGGGTTTTTTTTTGAGGTATCTGGATTTAGGGTTTGGCTGAAACCACAACCGATCTCATAACTTGTCTCTTGTTTTTTAGGGTTTTTAAAGAAGTCTTGACAAGAAAACCTAAATATATTACATATCATGAAAAACAACTTTTGTTTTGTTTTATTGTTTTTTTTGGGGGGCTTTTCCCAACTTCTATTTGAAGTTGAAAAGTCTAATATGAAAGAACAAAATTGACAAACTTCTAGACTATATGGCCCAAAACCCTAAACCCATTTCAGCAAGGCTTTGAATGCTGAAATCTTCCACCAAACTTCACTCAAGAAAAAACACCCATCCAAAGGGGGTAAAAGAAAAAGAAAAAACGAATGAACAACAAGAGAGAGGAGCAATGTCCAACCAAGACACAACACCCAAAATGCACAAATGGGGACTAATTTCTAGACTATTTGATTTGATGTACCTATTCTTTTTGGTATTACCCACACAAAGCAATAGTAAGAAGGGATGTTTGGTTGGTTGATTGGCTATACTAAGTGAGCTTCTTCACCTTTGGTGCCCCTTTCCTTCCTTGACTTAGTGAGTGCGCCAAATCTTCACAATGCACCATCTAGTACCTTATAAATCTCTGAACCTTGATCTGCCATGCTCGAGCAAAGGACCCCACATTTTCCATCTCCTCTCATATTCAATCACAAATGAATCTGGGCCCCTGCCTTTCAGGTTGAGACTCGGGTTTTGAGTGGGGCTTGGGCACTTGTGCTTCTTTGTACATAAATACATTCATTGTGTCCTTTGGAGATTTTGGGCATCAACTCCCAAATTTTGGGCTTCCCACCCGTGTTAACATTTTAAACCTTTATTCTCTCTTTCCTTAATCTTAAGATCCATTAGGTTTTGAAATTTGCACACACGCATTTGTGTGTATGATTGGAATGTTGGGTTTTTTCAACATTTAACATGTCAAGATGAAATACTGATTAGAGATTTCCTAAAAAATGAAATGAAAGACACATGAAGATGGGTGTCTCAATGTGACCAAGTATTAGCCGACTTTAGCCACAAAGAGCCAATGTTAGGAAAAAAAAAAAAAAAAAAGATAATAAAAAAATGGTCCAACTTGTGACACAAGTAGAAAAAAGTAGATTGAAAAAATTTAAAATAACATAATAAGAACATGGTGTTTTTCTTTGAGTTTATAATGTAGTGATTACAAAATTTGAAAATCTTTGGCACAATAAAAACAAATAACAAGGATGTTATAAAATGATTGATCAAATTGAGTTTAAACATACTCTTCTATTGGAAGTTTGATGTATTCAACTATAATATATATTTTAATGTTAAGAACTTACAAGTAGATTTTAAAACTACATTATGTTGCAAATGAAAAATATTCAATAATTCAATTACTTTTGCCTACTTGTACATGTTTGATAGCCTAAAAAGTAGGAAAAAAATATTCCTATTTTTAAAAATGCATTTGAATGCATATTAAATACGTGATTAATCAACAACATTGTGATAAAATTAAAAATTATCCTCATGTTCATCATTAAATAAAAAAACATTTATACTTTCAATACGTTAAAATATTTATGGCTATTTTATTTTATTTTGGTGACAAGGAGCAAAAATTGTCTACTTTACCTTGTGACACCCTTTCACAAGGCAATTATTGCTTAAATCAATGTGTCAAAATGCAACATTTTCACCAAACTAATGTCAAATTCCCTTAATGCAAATCATTAAGATTTGTTCTTCTTGTACTTGGGATTGTTTGAACCTTTTTCTTTGTGCACATTAAATAACTTATGGAGAATGTGACAAATGCACACCACTTTATGTTGTGCTTGAAAGTTGAAAAGTCCACTCCCAAATTCCAAGTCCCATTTAAATATTGCATTGCAATTTTTAGCTGTTGTTTGCTTCGTTGAAGTTTTGTGAAGCTTGTGAATGTTTTATTACAATCTATGTGCTTATGGATTTGTGTAAAATAATGGGGATTGACATTGTTTTAGTTTTGAATAATGGTGAAATTGTGAATTTAGAAGGTGTTGGATGGGGTTTGGCTTTGGATTTGTAAATTCAAATTCAAGATAAATTCATTTAACCATAGTCACAACTTGTACTAGAGCTCTTTTCTAGGTGTTTTATATAAGTTTAAGGTTTAGTGGAGGTCCAAACCCCTCCATGGTGTTTTCATATGTTGTTATTTTAATTAGTTTTCCAAGTTATATTATTCTCTATAATCAAAATTTCTTTCTTTTGGTTTATAGAACAATGTGGTCTAATGGACTTTTGTTGCACTAGTTGGTCACTTGCTAAGTTCTTTTGGTCTATTTGTTTCTTGGTCTCAATTTCTTTCTCATGATCATCACAATTTATGTAATTTTTCAAGACTTCAGTTTGTCGAAAAACCCTAATCTTACCATGCGGTGCCTTGTATCAAATTCTATTATGTTCCCAAGGTTGCATAACTCTTCAAATGGGCCAAAATCACCTCTAGCTTGAGCTTGGCTTCAATATTGAAAACTTAAAATTAATCTAATACTGACTATTACAAAACATACGTGCAATTCATTAACTCATTTTATTAGGAAACTTTAAATGTGAAATGGGTTCATTATACTTAATGAAATTTCACTATGGTGGAGTTTGCCCTTAGATTGAACTAATTCACCAAGGTTTTTTTTTGTGTTATTCAAATTATTAATACATTAGTGTAAATAAATACAAATACAAATATGGTTGTATTACATGCATGTAATTACTAAATTTATACATGTAAATTACTTTATTAAGACATTTGGTCATACAACTTAGACGTTTAAAAAAATTTATATTGAAATTCATTTAATAAAATGAAAATTTTTAAAATAAATATTCATATTAAATTTAATAAAAATTATGATATTAAAAATAACATATGTGTATAAATTAGTAAATCTGAAATTTACATAATGTTAATATTTTATTTAACTTTCAAAATGTTGTACATGTTATTACATGTTAATAAATTTAATAAAAATAAATTAAAAAATATATAATATAAAATTTACCCAAAAAATTATTGATAAAATATATGTTCAAAATGCAGGGAGATATAATACTTATTTAAAAATAAATATTAGTTTTTTAAAAATTCAAAAAAAAAATTCATTGATGATTTTAAATAGGTTTATTTACAAATCATTTTTTGGGGAAAAAAAAATCATAACATCATTATAGAGATATATTTAATAGTAGGATTCAAATGCATTTTCAATAAAATTATTTAATATTTTGGTCTTCAAAAAATTTAAGATGTGTACATCTTGGAAAAATCTTAAAGAATACATTTTAATTTGTTTCATTTGGACAAAGTATGAGAAATATAATAATAACTAAAGTTGGATTTTGTGAAACATTTAGAATAAACAACATAATCCAATGACCACATCATTTGTTTCCCATCAAATTAGGTGGTTGGATGGCAAAAGTAATTAGCTTTCATTTCAAAAACCAATGTTCAAATCTCATTGCCAACTCCATATTTATATCAACCATATATAGGCCATACCCATATTATATATGGATTGTACATTCATTGTATATGTATTTTATATTTTGAAAATTTGAAATTAAATTAACATTAATTAAATATAAGTAATAATTTATATAAATTAAATTAAAATAAAAAATCAATGGCACTTTCTTATTTGGCCCATCCCAAATGAATTACTATGTTCATAACAAATAATCTTCATTCATTATGGGGCATAATGAATTCACCAAATTTGGCTTCTAATGAAATTGGGACAAATGTTAATGCAATAGCTAGTGAACTAGACATTATTTTCTTGTAGTGAATGGAAGCAATCAAATCAATAGAGGTTCAAAACCTTAATTCTAACATTGTGATTCTTGAATTCTTCCTTAAAGAGTCTATTATTCCTATAGATCTTAAGAAATTATGGATTTATCAAACTACCAATCAAATCCTTTATCACACCCCCAAGAAAAAATAGAAGCTTGGTGTGAATGGCAATGGGAAGAAGGGCAAAATATCATATGATAACACTAGAAAGTTCCAAGTATAATGGATAGCAAAGTTGTTATGGGTAGAGGGTTTAGTGACCAAGGGTGGGGTCTAGAGATCATGTTTTATCCATTGTCTTTTATGATTAGGGTTTAATAAGAAAGGACATTTGGACAAACTAATGTTAAAATGAAAAACAACAAGTCATTTTAAACAAGAATAAAGTAGCAAGTTTGTCATTTTGGACCTAATGGACTAACCAATGATGTCCAATGCATGACATGTCCTGTTTAAAATGACTAGTTAGTGTTAGTTGACATGGTAACCACATGTCATGTCTAATGTGACCTAACTACCTAGTAATGTTAGCTAATGTGGATGACATGTGTTATGTCTTTTTTGATTAAATTGTCTAATGTTGTTAATTAATGTGATGTTCTTAGTGTCATGTATGTTTTAATTAAATGTATTAATAATGTTTGATGAGGGGAGTTCCATTTGTGATGTCTTTTTTTATTTAATGTATTAGCAATTTTTGATGCCATGGTATTTAGTTAGCATGTCTATTTTGATTAAATTACTAGCATAATTGAATGACATGGAAGAACAAGTGAACTGTTTTCTTTTATTAAAATGTTTAGTATTATGTGTTAATGTGGATGTTAAATGTTAAGTATGATTTGTTCATATCATGTGTCTAATTTGATTACAATTATTGTACACATAACATGTATTTAACATTCCCCTAAAATATTGCACAATATGATAGTAATGCATGTACAACATTTTGCACATATGTTGTATGTGTAAGTGGTGGATGTAAGTGGTAAGATGTTAAATGTTAGGTATGATTTGTTCATATCATGTGTTTAATTTTATTACAATTATTGTACACATAGCATGTATTTAACATTCCCTTAAAATATTGCACAATATGATAGTAATGCATGTACAACATTTTGCACATATGTTGTATGTGTAAGTGGTGGATGTGGGTTTATTCACACAACCCACAACACATGTTTCTAATTTCACTTGAGCTTTTTCATTTCAAACTACTTTTTTCTCATGTCCCCATTCCTTATAATTTTTTTTTTCAAAATAATCCTCTTTCCTCACAATGACTTTCTAAAATTTATTCAAATTCCCACCAAAAAACAAGTTTCAATCATACTTCATTAGTCCTATACAATCTTACTGATGCACCCCCAAATTCTTTGAAAGACTCAAATGCGAGTTTGAAAGTGAAAATAATGGAAGGAGTTAAGGTACACACCCTAGTTCGTAGCATTTGGGGGTGAAAGGGGTGTGTTAGAGTTCCGGGATGGGGATTAGGATGAATGACAAGCAGGTCAATATTTCAAATGAACATGTACAAACAAACAAAAAGTTGGTTAGTGCATAATTGGAGCACTTTTGGTGCACGGACAAGTCATGGGCATACATTGACTCACAAGATTCATCATGGCCCAAACTTGGGGGAGCCACTACCTTTCTCCCTTGTAGTATTTTCTATGATTAATCATAGGGCATGCACCCAAATGTCACTTTTCTTGGGACTCCCACGTTGGGAATCTTGAAATTCCAAAAATTGGGACTCTTGATAGTTTGGAGGCCCATAACTTCTTGTGGAGACTTGCGATTGAGGTGAATTACAAAGTAAAGTTGTAACCCTCATCGAGAGCTTTTCAACAATATGTGACATGCCACTTGCAAGCATGTAATTCAAAGTGATTCTTGATTTTTAACGATCGGGAGTCAAATTGACATTTTGACTCCCAACCTTTCTTTTGGCCATAACTTATGTCATAAGTACTCAAATGGGTCATGCAAGCCCATTTTAGATATCAACATCTTAGGAGTTTTCCAATGGTATAAAAAACTTTTCAATCCAATGAATTTTGACTTTTGAAATCATTTTTTGAAAAGTTGGGATTCCATAGGGACTCCAACTCCCAAAGTGGGAGTCCACTTGGGAGTGTGTGAATTCATTCCCTCACATTCACACTCCTGAGAATGTGAACGTGACTCCTGAGTTGCATTCTTGACTTGCACCTTTCAATGTTTTTGCCTTGGTCGTGAGCCCAAGGTTAGGGTTGTGACATTTACATAATCATCTTCCACTTTTGTCCATTTTGTCAATCACTAATACTACCTATGTCTAGTTAAACAAACATGTACAACACAATTTTCTATCCAATAGCTCCATTTAGCATGCCCAATAAAAACAATATATACAATTTTACCTTTAATTTTTTTTTACAAAGTCTAGCAAAAATGATTATATACATTGCATAGTACTTCATAACATTAAATGTATGATGAAATCAATGTCCAAGGCCACAACTTCAATTGAGGTTAAACTCCATTGTGACATGCCATTTGATCTTTGTTTTTTTTAAAAAGTAAAAGAAATATTTTTTTCAATGAAACCATTTTTTGCCATTCCATTGGTGGTGAATATTTGGATTTGAGCTTTGTGGGTTCAATTGTTTTAATGGTTGGACTTTGATATTGAAATTCTTTTTGTCATGACATTTGTGTTGTGATAAGTGATTTTAAAGTGCTCATAGAGTTTTTTGTTCTCCCCTTGACCAAGATGCATATTAAATACTTTGCAACACAACTTTTGAATTGAAGCTGAAACTCATTTTGTAAATTTTATAATTTTTGAAAATTAAAATTCAAGTTTTTTTTTGGTTTAAAGTTTTTGTCATGTATTTAGGAGACAACATACAATACAAATTCAATTTGTAAAGAAATTTCAGAAAGTGAAAAAAGGATAAAAAGGTAAAATAAAGATGAGAATGATGTAGTAACTTACGCTTAATGAAAGATGTTTTTATAAGTTAGTGGGTAACTTCCATTTGTTGGAAGTTTTTGTTCCAAATTGGCACCTATTGACACAATATTCAAACTATTGAGGATATTAAAAGTATATATATTTTTAAAAATGGTTTTTTATGAATATAAGTTGTCTTGCAAATGGATTGCATTTTTGGAATATATGGTGTTAAGTAGGTTTGGTGCCCTAGTCAAAATATTAATTATTTAAGACACAAAATTCCATGGTTAGTTGCAAGAATTGTGTGAAAAAACACTAATTAACCATTATTCAATTTCAAAATACCATCATGAGGCAAATGGGTTATTTAAATGGATGGTATGGATGGTGAAACAAGGTTTGCAGAAGTATGGGCTTCAAAAGGGCTGTGATAGAAATTGGGATCTATAACTACCATGGTAAGCTATGGGGTATAGGTTTAGTTGACATGCTTCTTTTGTGTCATTCTCATAAATTTTTTGATTGTTTAATTGTGAGCTTGAGATACTAGTTTCAATCTAATGAGTTGTGATGACAATAGTCAATTTGCATGATCCAAATATGTGATTTCAGGCACATGGGTAGTGAACAATTTTGTTTTGATAGGTAATGTCAATAATTATGGAGAAGTTGGCAATTGTTCAACATTGGGATATGTTACGTTGTGCCACTATTCAAGGAGGTTGTTATTGACCTTGAGTTTATAGATTTGAATCATGAGATTATGTATACTTATAGTAAACAACATCAACTGTGTTGGATGTGATTATGAGACGTGTTATTTTTTTGTGTGCAGAAGGTGTTACCTTTGGAGTGTTGTTGTTGGAGGGTCAAGATGATGATTTACCTTTAAACCCAACCTATTGGTCTTTTCACCTTAGAACCAAATTGTTCATTTTTGGTAAATTCACATGAAAAATTTCCTACATTGCTATTTGGCTCAAGAAGACCGTAATTCAAGATAGGGGTGTGATTTGTATGTGATGCACCATTTAGGGCAATTGTGTCATTTATTTTGTGTGTGTGCGAACAAGGATAGTTGTAAGTATTGATATGATAATGCATGACAATTGTTAGGAGTTTTACTATGTTTCAGGCAATAAGATCTTTGTTATAATAGATAAATTAGGGTAAATTAACTTGAAATTTTAGTGTGAATTTGGTTTTGATTATTTGGACTTTTGAATGGGACATGAATCCTTGAGTTAGGTGATTCAATCTAGTTCTCTAGATTTGAAAATGCACCACTTTCTTGTGTTGTGCTTATTTTTTGAATTTTTATGCAAGTTTATGTGTTCACAAAGCTTTGGTTGTGCTTCAATTCTAATGTGTAGGTGAGGAATATTTTGTGTTTAGATGTGACAAGCCGTTGAAGGTGTTTTGTGTTACTTGTTTTATGTGCATGTGGATAATGATAATTATAAGCACCAACATGGTAGCACATGACAAGGGGAAGGTCAGAGCTCAAGGGTGTTCCCCTTTTTTCAAGGGTCATGTTCCCTTTGCATGAAAAAAGGGAAAAACCCTCTGGCCCCACCCTTCCCTTGCATTAAACACTACCTTGATTTGAAAGGAACATGCTGAGAGAACCTTATGAATGGAAGGACTACATTACGTAAAGCTTGTATTGCGTTGGAAGTATTTTTGTTAATGTCAATTTAGTTCTGCTGGTGAAGAAGTTACTGTCTCTTAGACCTGTGCACTGAAAATGTAAGTCAGTTGCAGGTTGGTCTCTGTTGCAAGGGAATGTAGCTAGTAGCTACATACACCCAATGACTAAAAAAAAACTACTAGACAACCTCCCGCTCCCACCTGCATTGGTTGGGTCCATGTCATATTTTCATGGGTAGGTCAGAAATGGATGCAGGAGTGCACAAAATGGTCAATTACATATTCCAAAATCAGTCTGAAACATGGTTCAGCAAGTTGATGATATTACAATAGAGTTATCCTTAAAGTCACTCTGTCTTTCTTTCGGCCAACCTTTGTCATCTCATGCTGGGTTTTGTCCAGAGCAGATTTGCCCAGCAAGCAGCTATAGATATCCAAAATCCTTTGGAATTCTGTGCTTATGAAGAAGAGGAAGAAGAAGAAGAAGAAGAAAAAGCTGGGTAGTATGATTATCATGCTTTCCTCATCAGCAGGTGTATGGGGTGTATTCATACATAAAGTTCAGGAGCAAATTTATTCCTTGGTACTTCGAATGTTCCTGATTTCCAAGACAATTTGCTCAGGACAATAATGATATAGTCTACAACAAACAAATCCATTCCATTCCTTGTTGCCTGTGAATGATGGTGGGTGATGGGTTTTGATTTCCTTGTAGTTTGTTAAGAGAGAAAAAGTCTAAGCATTGGACGCTTTGCTGTAAACCAATGTTGGGCGGGTACTTGATTTCGTTAAATAAAATACTAAGAATTGAACGACTACCAGTTCCAGTTATGTCAAGACACTGAAAGACCCACTGGTTTTCAAGAAAGAACTGAGAAAGAAACAGTGGTTTTATGAGGGTGGGGGTTATCAAATTTTTTTGAGAACCATGGTTATATATCAAAACCAGGCAATTTGATGTTTTAAAAGCACGGTTATGAACCTTAAGAAATCGCACTGATGCCCAGCAGCAGGCTTGGTTTGATGTCGTTCCTATTACCCACCCAACATGGGTCATAACTCATAATCCAATCCAGACTTTTCATGCATTGTCATGTACACTTCTACTACTACAACATAGTACGTACATAATACAATCAAGGCGCTACTGCTTCTTCAGTAGAAGTGCTACTGTCCCATGTAAAATTCCGAGCTTGAGCTTGATTTCCCTTTTTGGTTGTTGCCTCTGCATGGCCTTTAGCTGCCGTGCATCCATTTGAGTCAGACTTTGATTCTTCCCCCCACTACTAAGGCCAGCCAGAGTGAACAAGGACCCACAACAAGCCTACAATGAAGAATGGATGAAAATCTGTTGGGTTCCAGTAGTTAACCATGGTGGTTCACTCAGTTAGTTGCTCCTTAAACAACCTACCTACTAACAACGTTAACAACACTAACAACCTTAACTATCAGGTTGTTAGGAGGTAAGTAGTAAAAATGGCCCTTACATGTGTATAAACAATTTACTTTCCTTACTAGTCACCTGTTTTCCTACCTATCTACTTACTTCTTCCCAAATGGGTTACCAAAGTGAAACCCGATATTAACTTAGTTAAGGTTCATTTGTAACTGAGTCATGGCTGGCATCCAGTGGATGGTGCGATGATGGGTGCTGGTTCCCTAAGTTAAGGCCTTCTCCGGATTAAATTTTTTTAAAAAAATAATTTTTTAAAAGGGGGTGCCTTTCAAAGAAAATATTGAAAATTATAAACTACCCATACCTCTCAATCTTGATAACAGTGGCATCATGATGCACCACCTGAGTTGAGGACGATCATCGCAACAACTTGTCCGACAATAATCAAATCATAAATAAGAAGTGTGGCCAAACACTGAGTTAAACGACAAACAATACGATATGGGCCATGGCACACTAACTGGCGTCCCCACTTGTAATTTGTACAACCAGCAATTTCAATGCAACGGGGGACAGAAACTCAACAAACAAAATAACAAACACCAATAAATAAATTAAAACAATTGTAGTAGCCTAGTACCCATAAGCAACAGCCAGCCAGCCAGCCTGCCTGCCTGCAGAGCACATCATAGCAGATTTTACAAAATCTTGTTTGCAAATCAAATCCCTCAGGTCGGTGTCGTGGATGTTGTGGCCAACGCCAATTGCCAATTGCCATCTGAGTGTTTTTACGTTCGTTCATGTCAAACATGGACCTTAACATTTTTTCTTTGGTATAAGCACGTGCTTTCCTCTTGGGAGAAACATTTTGAAAAAAAAAAAAAATGGAAAAAAAAGGATTTAAAATTTTTTTTTTTGGGGGAAAAAAAATAAAAAAAACTACTTTTGAAATCCAAAAAACACAAACCCGGGGGCCTGAACCACGTGAAGAAAAAAAGTTT
>Ga0116227_10004787_pt1 | contig 29118 bp, 29 predicted proteins | sample S1TSphgellanicum_FD_89693 | JGI IMG/M metagenome (GOLD analysis project Ga0116227, IMG submission 89693) | Host-associated microbial communities from peat moss isolated from Minnesota, USA - S1T2_Fb - Sphagnum magellanicum MG | ecosystem: Host-associated > Plants > Peat moss > Unclassified... | reverse complement strand
TGAGCTGCGGGGCCTTCTGCAGATAGGACTGGCCGGTCTTGGACGTGTAGAACTTGATTAGGTCGTTGACTTCTTCGTCGGTAAACGTCGTTGAATAGGCGCTCACCATGTCCGGCTTGAGCTTGGCCCAGGACAGTTCGGGAAGAATGGTGGTCGACAGCTCTTTCGAATACTTGTCGACAATCGGCTTGTCTGCGGCAGTCAGGTTGAGCTGCTGCACCTGCTGGGCCAGCGACTGTTCAATCTGGCCCTGAAGCATCTTGGCGGTGTTGTCCGCATGGGTGATTTCCAGCAGCTTCTCAACGGTTTTGGCGTTGGCGCCACCGGTGCTGGCCGCAGGCGCTGCCCAGAGTGAGGTTACGCTCAGCATCAGTACAGCGGCAAAGATCGACTTACGCATTCCGTAGCTCCAGAAATTAATGTGTTTTCAAGCGTTCTTGAGTTCAATGACAGTTTGCGCACTGCGCGTGCGTTTCTGTTTGGCAGCATCCGAGCGGAACAGTTCAAGCTGGCTCAGGTACTCACTGCTGATGTCCTGCGTCACGTACTCGCCGGTGAACACCGAGGTGTCAAAGCGCGTGATGTTCTTGTTGCCCTGGCGAACGGCTTCGATCAGGTCCGGCAGATCCTGGTAGATCAGGCGATCGGCGCCAAGCAGTTGTTCAAGTTGCTCATTGCTGCGCCCGTGAGCGACCAGCTCAACGGTGGTGGGCATGTCGATGCCGTAGACGTTGGGGTAACGAACCGGCGGCGATGCCGAGGCGAAGTAAACCTTCTTGGCGCCCGAGTCGCGGGCCATCTGGATGATTTCCTGGCTGGTGGTGCCGCGCACGATGGAGTCATCAACCAGCAGGACGTTCTTGCCCTTGAACTCAATGCCGACCGGATTGAGTTTCTGGCGCACCGACTTCTTGCGCTGGGCCTGGCCCGGCATGATGAAGGTGCGGCCGATGTAGCGATTCTTGATGAAGCCTTCGCGGTAGTTGACGCCCAGGCGGGCCGCCAACTCGGCGCCGGCCACGCGGCTGGTGTCCGGGATCGGAATGACGACGTCGATGTCATGGTCCGGCCACTCGCGCAGGATTTTTTCTGCGAGCTTGATGCCCATGCGCAGGCGCGCCTTGTAGACGTAGATGTTGTCGATCACCGAGTCCGGACGAGCCAGGTACACGTGCTCAAAGATGCATGGTGAGTAGATCGGATTGGCCGCGCACTGGCGCTTGTGCAGCTTGCCATCGTGCGTGATGTAGACCGCTTCGCCCGGCGCGATATCACCAAGCATTTCGTAACCCAGCGCATTCAGCGCCACCGATTCCGAGGCAATCATGTAATCGCGGCCATTCTGGGTTTCGCGATAGCCGTAGACCACCGGGCGAATACCGAACGGATCACGGAAACCGACCACGCCGTAGCCGGTGATCATCGCCACGCAGGCGTAAGCGCCGCGGCAGCGCTGGTGCACGCCGGAGACGGCGGCAAAGATATCTTCCGGCGACAGGCGCAGCGCGCCACGCTGCATCAGCTCGTGGGCAAAGACGTTCAGCAGCACCTCGGAGTCGGACTCCGTGTTGAGGTGGCGACGGTCCTGCATGAACAGTTCCTGCTTCAGCTCTTCGGCATTGGTCAGGTTGCCGTTGTGCGAAAGCGAAATACCGAACGGCATGTTGGTGTAGAACGGCTGCGCCTCGGCAGACGTCGAGCAGCCGGCGGTTGGATAACGCACATGCGCCACGCCCATCGGGCCACGCAGCTGCTGCATGTGTTCATCCTTGTTGAACACATCGCGAACCAGGCCGTTTTCCTTGCGCAGGTAGAGACGGTCTTCATCATTGGTGATGATGCCTGCGGCATCCTGGCCGCGATGCTGCAACATGGTCAGTGCGTCAAACAGCTCCGCATTGACGTTGGTGCTCTGGGAAACAATGCCTGCAATTCCACACATGGTGCGCTCTCTAGTGCTTCTTCTGAACGGTGGGTGCTACGGGTACGTTTTCCGGCGCGGGTTTGAGCCGCTCCAGCCAACGCTCAGGGATGAGTAATTTGAGGTCTTCCGCCAGCCATTCAATATGCGGAATGAATAATGACTGGGCCCACCAGCGATCCTGCTTGGCGCCCATGGTGCCGGCGATCACCAGGAAGATGCAGGTGAACAGCAGCGCGCGGACAAAGCCGATGGCGCCGCCGAGGGTGCGATCAATGCCGTCTAGGAAGCTGCCGCGGATCCATTCGGTCAGCAGATGCGTCAGCAATGCGCCGATCAGCAGGCCGGCAATGAACAGGGCCGCGTAGGCGGAAACGGAACGGATTTCCGGGCTGGAAATGTGGCTGGTGAGGAGGTTGGCCATCAGATCGCCAAACAGCCAGGCCAGGCCAAAAGCCAGCACCCAGGTCAGGACGTTGAGAATCTCGCGCGCAAAGCCGCGGAGCAGGCCGATCAGAATGGAAATCAGGAAAACCGCGACGATGCACCAATCCACCCAGATCATTCGGCACCAACGTAGTCGAGGACAAGATGGATTTTAGCATGCGGGCGACCGAATCAGCTTCATTTCAGCGTGCTTGCCGCTTTGAAAATCGAACCTAGTCTTCAAGCACCGAGCTACCCGTAAAACCCAGCTTTGCCGCTTGATCCTGTGCTTGCTTGGCCTGATCGCGGGAAGCCAACGGCCCGATACGGGCGCGATAGAGCGTGCCCTTGGCAGAATCCAGTGGCGAAATGATTCCCTTGAGCCCTTTGGAGCCCAATTTGTCCAGTGCCTGGCGCGCCTTGGCAATGTCGGTAAACGCACCCACCTGTACGAACCAGTGCGTTTTGGCCGGGGCTGCAGGCGCGGCCTTGGCCACTGCCGCAGGTGTTTTGTCGGCAGGTTTGGGCGCGGCCTTGTCGGCAGGCTTGTCCAGCTTGGCGGCGGCGGGCTTTTGCTTGAGCGAATCCTCCAGCTTGAGCGCAGGCTTGGGCTCTGCCTTGGCAGGCGCCGGCTTTTCAGGCGCCGCGGCAGCAACGACCGTCTCAGGCTTCGGCTTTGCGGGCGGCAACGCAGGCTTGGCCACTGCAATGTCAGCGGGCTTCTGCGCTTTTGCGGGCGGCTCGTCGTCGGTCATCGACTCCGCTGGCAGGCCGCTGGTGACCGGCGGCTCTTCAATCTGCGGCGGGGTGCCATCGTTGCTGGACGTCGTCTCAGGCGGCTTGTTGGCAGCCGCCGGGGCCGCCGCGATCACGGGCGGAACCGGTGTCGGCGCCGTGTGCATGGGCTCTGGCTCCTTGCCGGTCAGATCCAGCGTGACGCGCTGATTATTTCCATCGGTCTTCACCGTACCGGGGTGCGGCAGCAACAGGCTGATGATGAAGACGACAACGGCAACCACCAGAACACCAACCAGGCGGCGTTTCAATGCTTCATCCATGTGCGATCTCTGCCACGGCGGCCACACTCAAGAATGAACCCGTCACCACCACCCAATCTCCTGTTTTGGCCGCCTGCTGCGCTTGCGCAAAAGCTGCTGGAATATCGTCGCAAATCTGGCACTTCAACCCACTGCTGTGCAAGCGCTGCGCTAAAGCGTCTGCGCTCAGACCGCGCGGACCCGGCAAGGTGCCGAGGAAAACCAGGTCGGCGCAACGGGCCAGCTCACGCCCAACCGCCTCGATCGGCTTGTCCGACAGCATGCCCAGAACCAGGAGAATGCGCCCAGCGGATTTGTCGCGCAGCAGATTATCCGCCAAAACCTGCGCGGCTTCCGCGTTATGGCCGACATCGAGAATGACATTGCCGATGCGCTGGTAGCGGCCCGCAAGCTGCAAGGCGGGCAAGGCCCGGCGGATGGCCTCCTCGGGAATCTTCAGGGACAGGCTGCGCACGGCGGTAATCGCGCCGCTGGCATTCTGCAATTGATTGGCGCCACGCAGTCCCGGCATCGGCAGATTGCGCAGTTCGCCGCCGGGGCCGGACCAGTGCCACTGCCCAGCTTCGGCGGAAAAACCGAACTCGCGGCCGATCTGGATCAGCGGCGCATCCAGCGCCTGCGCACTGGCGGCAATCGCCGCCGGCGCGTCGCTGTCGGCGCAGACGGCGACACGCCCTGCCCGCATGATGCCGGCCTTCTCGCGCGCAATGCTCTCGCGGTCCGTGCCCAGCCAGTCGGTATGGTCCAGGCCGATGTTGGTGATGAGCGCGACATCCGCATCCACCAGGTTGGCGGCATCCAGCCGCCCGCCCAACCCGATCTCGAGCACCTGCACGTCGACACCGGCTTCGCGGAACAGCCACAGCGCGGCCAGCGTGCCGAATTCAAAATAGGTCAGCAGCGTTTCACCACGCGCCTGTTCAATCGCCATGAATGCGCGGCAGATATCGCCATCACTCGCGGGCACGCCATTGATGGCGATGCGTTCGTTGTAATGCAGCAGATGCGGTGAGGTATAGAGGCCGACACGATATCCAGCCTCACGCAGGATCAGCGCGGCAAGCGTTGAACTGGAGCCTTTGCCATTGGTGCCTGCAACCGTCAGCGTGCGGATTTTCCCGCTGGGCAAATCCAGTCGCTGCGCGACCAGGCGGATGCGATTGAGGCCCAGCTCGATCGAACGCGGATTGAGACTCTCCTGCCATTGCAGCCAGTCGGCGAGAGTCCAGTGTGCTTGTGGACGCATGAAATGAGGGAGGTGCGGCCAGATTCGTTCAGGACACTCGCGCCGCACTGTGACGGCGCGAGTACCTTGAAGATTTAGCCTTGTGCCGCGATGGTCGGCGAGAAGTGCGTCATCATCGCCAGCAGGCGATAAAGTTTTTCACGCATTTCACGACGGTCGATGATCATGTCGATATGGCCGTGTTCCAGCAGGAACTCGGCGCGCTGGAAACCTTCCGGCAGTTTCTGGCGAACGGTTTGTTCGATCACGCGTGGGCCGGCGAAACCGATCAGCGCCTTCGGTTCGGCGATATTGATGTCACCCAGCATGGCGAGCGATGCGGACACACCACCCATCGTTGGATGCGTCATCACCGAGATGAACGGCAGGCCGCGCTCGGCGAGCTTGGCCAGCGCTGCGCTGGTCTTGGCCATCTGCAGCAGCGAGAACAGCGACTCCTGCATGCGTGCGCCACCGCTGGCGGCAAACAGCACCAACGGCGTGCCATGCTCCAGCGCGGCGTTGACACCACGCACGAACTTTTCGCCGACGACGCTGCCCATCGAGCCACCCATGTAGCTGAACTCGAAAGCGGTCACCACCAGCGGCAGGCCGTTGAGCTGGCCACGCATCACTACCAGCGCGTCACGCTCATCGGTATCGGCCTGGGCTTCCTTGATGCGCTCGGTGTACTTGCGGCTGTCGCGGAACTTCAGCGGATCCATCGGGCCCAGTTCATTGCCGATTTCGACGCGTGGCTCTGCATCGAGGAAATGATCCAGGCGCTGGCGCGCGCTGATCGTGCGGTGTGCACCACACTTGGGACAGACTTCCAGCGTGCGCTCCAACTCGGCACGATACAGCACCGACTGGCAGCTTTCGCACTTGGTCCAAAGTCCTTCCGGCACATTGTGTTTGCGTGCGCCGGAACTCAGCAGCTTTGAACCCGAAATTTTTTCTAGCCAACTCATCTCTTCTTCCAATCCCCTACCCCTTCAAACTTTTACAGAGAAAGTCGCAAGCCTTTATGAATTCATCTTAACTGATCGAGCGCGGCGCGCATCGGCGTCAGTTTTTCAGCCAGCAAGCCCGGCAGAACGCCTGGATTTGCCTGGTTTTTTTCGATTTCCGAGACCAGCGCGCTGCCCACAACGACGCCGTCGGCCACTTTACCCACCGCTGCCGCGCTGGCGGCATCACGAATGCCGAAACCTACCGCTACAGGCAATTGCGTGTGCTTGCGGATTTCGGCCAGCTTGGCCGTAACGCTGTCGATGTCCAGCGTGGCAGCACCGGTCACGCCCTTGAGCGAAACGTAGTACAGGTAGCCACTGGCTTCCTTGGCAATGGCGGCGATGCGGGCTTCCGGACTGGTGGGCGCCAGCAGGAAGATGCAATCGAGACCATGCTGGCGCAGCGTCGGCAAATAACCCGGCGCTTCTTCAACGGCAAGATCAACCACCAATACGCCATCGACGCCTGCGGCCTGTGCCTTCTTGGCAAAGGCTTCGACGCCACGCATTTCAATCGGATTGAGATAGCCCATCAGCACGACCGGCGTCTTGCTGTCGGTCTTGCGGAATTCCGCGACCATGTCGATCACCTGCCAGAGGCTGGTGTTGTGCACGAGCGCGCGTTCGCAAGCGAGCTGGATCGTCGGGCCATCGGCCATCGGATCGGAGAACGGCACGCCGAGTTCCAGTACGTCGGCGCCGGCTTTCACCAGTGCATGCATGAAGCCAACCGTATACTGCGGATGCGGATCGCCTGCGGTGATGTATGGAATCAGCGCTTTGCGATTTTGTACTTTGAGCTCGCTGAAGGTTTGTTTTAAGCGACTCATAGCAACGAAATTCCTTCCAGCTTGGCAATCGTGAAAATATCTTTGTCGCCGCGACCCGAGAGGTTCACGACGATCGCCTTGTCCTTGCCCATCTGCGCTGCCAGCTTCTTCGCGTATGCGAGTGCATGCGAAGACTCCAGCGCGGGGATGATGCCTTCCAGACGTGTGAGTTCGTGGAACGAGGCCAGTGCTTCGTCATCGTCGGCCGCTACGTAGGTGACGCGGCCACTGTCCTTCAACCAGGAATGTTCAGGGCCAACACCGGGATAATCCAAACCCGCCGAGATCGAATGCGTCGGCATGATCTGGCCGTTTTCATCGGCCATGATGTACGTGCGATTGCCGTGCAGAACGCCCGGCTTGCCTGCGGTCAGCGGCGCAGCATGGTCCGGCGTATTGAGGCCGTGGCCCGCTGCTTCAACACCATACATCTTTACCGCAGCGTCACCGATGTAGGGATAGAACAGACCGATTGCGTTGGAGCCACCACCAACGCAAGCCACCAGCGCGTCGGGCTGGCGGCCCATCTGCTTCGGCGCCTGCTGCAACACTTCGCGACCGATGATGGACTGGAAGTCACGCACCAGCATCGGATACGGATGCGGACCCGCGACGGTGCCGATCACGTAGAAGGTGTTGTCGACGTTGGTGACCCAGTCGCGCAGCGCTTCGTTCATCGCATCCTTCAGCGTCTTGGTGCCGCTCTGCACCGGCACCACCTTGGCGCCGAGCAACTTCATGCGATAGACGTTGGGCGACTGGCGTTGCACGTCTTCGGCACCCATGTACACCACGCATTCCAGACCCAGGCGCGCAGCGATTGTTGCCGAGGCAACGCCGTGCTGGCCTGCGCCGGTCTCCGCGATGATGCGGGTCTTGCCGAGGTGCTTGGCCAACAGTGCCTGGCCAATGGTGTTGTTGACCTTGTGCGCGCCGGTGTGGTTGAGGTCTTCGCGCTTGAGCCAGATCTGCGCCCCGCCCCAGGCCTGCGTCAAACGCTCGGCGTGATACAGCGGCGAAGGGCGGCCGACATAATGGGTGAGATCGCGGTCGAGTTCGGCAAGGAACGCCGGATCGTTTTTCAGCTTGTTGTAAGCCGCTTCCAGTTCACGCAGCGGTTCCATCAAGGTTTCGGCGACAAACTGTCCGCCATAAGGGCCGAAGTGGCCGCGCGCATCGGGATACTGGTAACTCGTCATTATTGCTGCTCTTGGTCGGCACGCCGTACGGCTAAAACGAAGGCGCGCATTTTCTCAGAATCTTTGATCCCCGGGCTGGCTTCGATGCCGCTGGAGACATCCACCGCATACGGACGTGCCTGGGCAATGCCCTCGGCGACGTTACCCGGCTTGAGGCCACCGGCCAGAACCAGGGGCTTGTTGACCGGCTGTACGCGGCTCCAGTCAAAGGTTTTCCCGCTGCCGCCCATGCTTTTGGCGTCATGGCCGTCCAGCAGCAGCGCGCTGGCGCTGGCGAAGGTTTTGGCGAGCTTGGGCAGATCCTGCGGATCGGCCATCGCGACGGCCTTGAAATACGGAATACCAAAGCTCTCGCAGAATGCGACGTCTTCGTCGCCATGAAACTGTGCAATATCGGGCTTGAGGACTTTCAGCGCCTCGCGGACAAATGCCGCTTCCGCGTTGCGGAACAGCGCCACAGTGCTGACCAGTGGCGGCACTGTACGGCGGATCGCGGCGGCAGCGTCTGCAGCAATGCTCCGCGGACTGGCAGGCACCAGCACGAAGCCCAGCGCATCAACCCCCAGCGATACAGCCGCAGCAGCATCTTCAGTTCGCGTGATACCGCAGAACTTGATGCGTGTGCGTAGGTTGGGCGTATTGGAGGCGGTCATGGGCTAGCCCGGAAACCAGGGCCTCGGCGGCTCAGGTAGCGCGAATTCGACTGGATATTCCGGACCCACGAAGTATAAACCGCCCGGGGGTGCGTTGACCGCTGCTTTTTTACGATCACGGCCTTCCAGCACCTCGGCCACCCAACCCACCGGCTGCTTGCCCAATCCCACGTGGCTGAGGGTGCCGGCGATATTGCGCACCATATGGTGCAAAAAGGCGTTGGCGCAGATGTCGATGATGATGAATTCAGCCTGCCGCTTGATCCGGATATGCCGAACCGTGCGCGTCGGCGTATTGGCCTGGCATTGGGAACCGCGGAATGCCGAAAAATCATGGGTTCCCACCAGGCTCTGCGCCGCTTCGTGCATGGCCTCTGCGTCCAGCTGCTGCGGCCACCAAGCCACCCGGTTGAGCAACAGCGCCGAGCGCGCACTATGCGTATGAATCACATAGCGGTAATGCCGCGCCGATGCAGAGAACCGCGCATCAAAATGATCCGCGACCGGCTGCACCCAGCGCAGGCTGACATCCGGAGGCAGCGTTGTATTGGTGCCGAGCAGCCAGGCGTAAGGCGTGCGCACGGAGTCGGTATCAAAGTGAATGACCTGCTGGTAAGCGTGAACGCCGGCGTCGGTACGCCCGGCACAGGTCACGCGCAAGGCGTGATTGGCGACCTTCGACAGTGAGGTTTCAATTTCACCCTGGATCGCGCGCGCGCCCTTTTGCGCCTGCCAGCCGTTGTATCCGGTGCCGATATATTCGACACCAGCGGCCCAACGGCTCATTGCAATACCACCGTCAGACCGCCAGAGACACGACTTAAGCCAAACGCTGGATCAGCGCCTGAGCCTCGGTCTTCTGATCTTCGCTGCCCTGCACCAGCACTTCGGTCAACAGGCTGCGCGCCATATCGTTGTCGCCCATGTCGACATAGGCGCGGGCCAGATCCAGCTTGGTGCCTGCCTCATCGCCAGCAGAAATGGCGTGGCTGTCTTCTGCCAGTTCGCCCAGATCAAAGTCATCAAGATTGATGTCATCACCCAGCGCCGCAACGTCGCCGGCGGCGGGCTTGGCAGGTTCAAGATCAAAACCGCCAAGATCGAACTCAACAGCGTTTGAAGCTTTTGCAGGCTCAACCGCAGGAGCTGCGGCAACCGGTGCAGCAGCAGGCTTGGCAGCCGCTGGCGAGCTCAGATCGAAATCGGACAGATTGAATTCAAGCGTGTGACTTCCGGCCGCAGGCGCTGGCGGAGGCGTTGGCGCCGGCTTGGCCACCTGCGGAGCTTCCAGGTCTTCAAGCTTGAAATCAAGCACTGCAGAATTGGAACGCGCGCTCGGCATCGACGCTGCCGTCGAGGAGAAAATCTTGGTCTCGGCAGCACCGAGATCAAGCGGCTCATCAAACGCGAGATCAACAGAATCTTCCAGCGCCGCACCTGCAGCGCCCTTGTACAGCGGGCTGTCCGGCAATAGCTGGCTGCCCATGATGGCGATTTTCTGCCATTCCACGGCATCCAGCTGCGGCTTCAGGGACTGCGCAATATCATCAAACTCGTGCGGCTTGTTGGCGCGGAAATAGGTTTCAGCCAGCTTGACGCGAATGTCACTACGGCCCGGATTCTTTTCCACTGCGCTTTCCAGCAACAGCGCGGCTTCGTCATAGAGGCCATACGCCAAATGGAAATCCGCTTCTGAAACGGGATCATTGGCTTCGAGGTCAACCTTGACGGTTTCGGAATCAAACTGGTTGGTCGTGTTGAATTCATCGACCCCGGTCTCGTCGAACTTGCTGATGGCGTCGCTGTGACGATCCAGGTTCTGGGTCAAATCAAAAGCGGGTGATTGCGGAGCAACGGCCTGGGTTGCGGTGTCATCCCAAATCGGAGTGCTTGGCTTGGCGGGAACCGGAGGCACGATCACCGCTGGCTTGGGTGCAGCCGACTCGGCTTTCTTGCTGCTGGCACTTGGCAATGGCGGCGGCGTGAATTTGGCGGGAGCCGCAGCAGGTGCCGCGGGCGCGGACTCTGCAGCACGCTTCCAGAACTGCAGGTTGCGCGAAGCTTTGGACGTCAGGACCGGCGCAGCAGGGCTGTCTTTTTCAGCCTGCTTTTTCTGCCAGAAACGCACGCCCAGCAAGGCCAGGATCAGAACCATCACGCCTGCAAGCGCAGGAGCCATCCAGTCATCAGCAAATGCTGAAGACGCAGGCCCAGCAGGCTTTTTCACTGCAGGCTCGACCGGCACAGGCTCTGGCTGCGGTTCTGCCGGCACTGCGGCAGGCGTTGCCGAAGACGATGGCTCCACTGCCGCAGCTTCTGGAGTTGGGGCGGCAGCGGGCTCAGGCGCAACAGGTGCTGCAGCTGGTGCAGGTGGCGGTGGTGGTGCTGGGGCCGGTTCTGGCACAGCCGCTACCGGCGCCTTGGGAACCGGAGCAGGTGGCGCAGCCGATTTGGCCGCTGCAACTGGTGCAGGCGGTGCTACCGCTTCAGGAGTTTTTTTTTCGGGAGCAACAGGCGCTGCCGCCTTGCTGGCAGGCTTGGGCGCAGCCTTGGGCGCAGCCTTGGGCGCAGCCTTGGGCGCAGGCGCGGCTGCACGGTTTCCCTTCAATTCCTGCAAGCGTTCTTTAGCTGCCGCCGGACTGACCGCCGTAATCGTGCTGAGCGGCGGTACTTTCAGGGTCGAACCCTTGAGCAGGCCGTTGATGCGATTGCCTTCAAAAGCCTGCGGATTGTTGTTGTACAGCGCCCACAGCATCTGATCCATCGATACCGACTCGCTGGGACGCAGCTTGCTGGCAATGCTCCAGAAGGTTTCCTGCGCTTTCACCGGGCCATAGGCAACCGATGGAGCGGTTTCAGGACTGGCGTCCGCAATGGGGGCAACTGCAGTCGCTGGAGCTGCTGCCGCGGGTGCTGGCTTGGCAGCGGGTTTAGGCGCGGCAACGACAGGAGCTGGAGCTGGAGCTGGAGCTGGAGCTGGAGCTGGGGTTGGGGTTGGCGCGGCAGCAGGCTTGGGCTGGCTGGCTTCTTCAGCGGTCTGGTAAAAATCGGAAGGCGCCTTGGCTACGGGAGCCGGTGCAGCCGCCACCGGAGCCGGCTGAGCATAGGCAGGCGGATCGAGCAAAACGGTGTACTCGCGCAAAACACGACCGGTGCTGCTGCGGACATCCAGCAAGAAGCTCAAAAAGGGTTCGCGGGCCAGTTGTTTGCTGGAAATGACAATGCGGGAATTCTTTGCATCGCTCACCACCTGGAAGTTCAGCGAGCTCAGGTAGTCGGCGCGTTCGATGCCCGCCTTGTTGAAATCATCGTTATCAGCCAGGCGTACCAGCAGGCTCTCGGCCTCTTCCGGGCTGATCGAGTTGAGCGGAATGCTTGCGCTAAATTTTTGATTTAAATGCGAATTGACGTCAATTTCGCCAAGGCCCAAAGCGTAGGCGGCAGAAAAAAACATGGCCGAACCCGCAGCCACAATCAGAGCAAACTTACGCAACATGTTGTCTCCAGACACTGAGCGCATTGTCGACGCCCCCTAGTTTTCTATTCATTAATTGCGTTAATTAACGCTTGTAAGCCCTTTTATACACTATAAATAGTTACGAACCAAGACCTCGGCAAGCTGAACGATATTCAGCGCGGATCCCTTACGAATATTGTCCGTAACCACCCATAGGTTCAGGCCCATTCCAGCCGAGCTATCTTCCCGTATCCGGCCGACAAATACATCGTCTTTTCCGCTGACGTCACTGGCCGGTGTTGGGTAGCCCCCATTCTTCGGCTCGTCGATCATCGTGACACCCGGCGCCTTCGAGAGGATGTCACGGGCTTGTTGCACCGTGATGGCCTGGCGGGTCTGGATCTGGACCGCAGCGGAATGCCCATAAAGCACCGGGACACGGATCGAAGTAGCGTTCACCGCGATGCGGTCATCGCCAAGAATCTTGTGGATTTCACGCCCAAGATCCGCCTCGTCCTGGGTCTGTCCGCCTTCAAGTAATGCGCCAACCTGGGGAATGACGTTGAAGGCGATCTGTTTCGGATAGACCTTGGCCTGGGCTTCACGAAAATTGAGCAAATCAGCCGTCTGCTTGGCCAGCTCTTCCACGCCTTCCCTGCCCGATCCGGAAACGGACTGGCAGGAAACAACATTGATGCGCTCGATCCCGACGGCATCATGCAGCGGCTTCAGCGCCAGCATCAACTGAATGCTGGTGCAGCCAGGGCTGGCGATGATGCCTTTGTGCTGGCTGATCGCCGTTGGATTGATCTCGGGCACCACCAGCGGCACGTCAGCATCGAGACGAAACTCGGTGCTGCCATCAATCACCACACAACCGGCCGCCGCCGCGCGCGGCACATGGGCCGTGGCGGCTGCGGCGGTTGATGCAAAGATGGCGAGGCGAACCTTTTGGAAATCAAAGTTCGCAAGATCCTCAACGTCGATGTCCTGGACGCCGAGCGAAACAGTCTTGCCTACCTGCGAGCCCTCGCCCAAGGCAAAAACCTGGCCAACTGGAAATTCCCGTTCATCGAGAATTTCCAGTACAGCCTCTCCAACAAGACTCGTTGCACCGACTACCGCGACATCGAATGTTGAGGTCATTCCTTACGCCTGAAGCAGGATGCGCAGCATGCGGCGCAAGTGGTAGCGACGCGAGTAGCGTGCAGGGGCCCCAATGCTTGCATTGGGGATGCTAGCGTCACGAGCGGCGCATAACCGTTGCACTAGCGCTGCTCGAGCACAATGCGCAGCATTCGACGCAACGGTTCCGCAGCACCCCAGAGGAGCTGATCGCCGACAGTGAATGCACCGAGATACTGCGGCCCCATGTTGAGCTTGCGCAGACGACCGACCGCAACGTTGAGCGTACCAGTGACAGCCACCGGCGTCAGGCTCTTCATCGAGTCTTCGCGGGTGTTCGGCACCAGGCGTACCCACTCGTTATCGTTACGGATCAGTTCTTCGATCTCGGCCAGCGGCACATCGCGCTTGAGCTTGATGGTGAGCGCCTGCGAGTGGCAGCGCATCGCGCCAATACGCACGCACAGACCGTCGACCGGAATCGGATCCGCTTCGCGACCGAGGATCTTGTTGGTCTCGGCCTGGCCCTTCCATTCTTCCTTCGACTGGCCGTTCTCAAGTTGCTTGTCGATGTACGGAATCAGCGAACCCGCGAGTGGCACGCCGAAATTGGCAACCGGGAAATCAGCCGAGCGCTGGCTTTCAGCGACCTTGCGGTCGATGTCGAGAATGGCAGAAGACGGATTGGCGAGTTCGCTCGCGACCGCGCGCTCCAGCACGCCCATCTGCGACAGCAACTCGCGCATGTTCTGCGCGCCCGCGCCCGATGCGGCCTGATAGGTCATCGCCGACATCCACTCGACCAGATCCGCCTTGTAGAGCGCACCGACGGCGAGCAGCATCAGCGAGACGGTGCAGTTACCGCCAACGTAGTTCTTCACGCCCTTGGCGAGCGCATCCTTGATCACCGGCATGTTGACTGGATCGAGGATGATGACCGCGTCGTCCTTCATGCGCAGTGCGCTGGCGGCGTCGATCCAGTAGCCGTTCCAACCCGCAGCGCGCAGCTTCGGGAACACTTCATTGCTGTAGTCGCCGCCCTGGCAGGTGATGATGATGTCCATCGCCTTCAGCGCGTCGACGCTGTTGGCATCCTTCAGCGCAGGCGTGTCCTTGCCAGCAATCTTCGGGCCATTGCCGCCAACGTTCGAGGTGGTGAAGAAATGCGATTCCACCAGCGCGAAATCATTTTCTTCCTGCATGCGCTGCATGAGCACGGAGCCCACCATGCCGCGCCAACCAACCAGTCCTAGCTTCTTCATTGTGCTTCTCTGAATTCGTGTATCTAAAATTACTTACGGAGTGCAGCTAATACCGCTTCGCCCATTTCCTTGGTGCCGATGATCTTCTCGCCCTTCTGCGCGATGTCGCCGGTGCGATGACCCTGTTTCAGCACCTTCTTCACTGCCGCGTCGATGCGATCCGACAGATCGTTGCGGTTGAAGGTGTACTTGAACATCATCGCCATCGACAGGATCGTCGCCAGCGGATTGGCCTTGTTCTGGCCCATGATGTCCGGCGCGCTGCCGTGGCTGGGCTCGTACAAACCCTTGTTGTTCTTGTCGAGCGAAGCCGAAGGCAACATGCCGATCGAACCGGCCAGCATCGAGGCTTCGTCAGACAAGATATCACCGAAGATGTTGCCGGTGACCATCACGTCGAACTGCTTCGGATACTTCACCAGCTGCATCGCGGCGTTGTCGACGTACATATGCGTCAGTTCAACATCCGGGTAATCCTTGGACACACGGATCATCACCTCGCGCCACAGGCGTGAAGTCTCCAGCACGTTTTCCTTGTCGACGCTGCACACGCGCTTGTTACGCTTGCGTGCGGCTTCGAAGGCAACGCGCCCGATACGCTCTACTTCCGGCTCGCTGTAATGCATGGTGTCAAAGCCTTCGGCATGACCATCCGCGTTGGTGCGACGGCCACGCGGGGCACCGAAATAAATATCGCCCGTCAGTTCACGCAGGATCAGGATGTCGAGACCGGAAATGATTTCCGGCTTGAACGATGAGGCTGCGGCGAGTTCTTCATAAGCCAGCGCCGGACGCAGATTGGCGAACAGGCCAAGATCCTTGCGGATGCCGAGGATGCCCTGCTCGGGACGAACCGGACGCGGCAGCGCGTCGTACTTCGGACCGCCGACAGCGCCCATCAGGATCGCATCAGCAGCGCGTGCAGCCTTCTGCGTCGATTCCGGATACGGGTGACCTTCAGCGTCATACGCAGCGCCACCGAGATGGCCGAACGACCACTCCAGCGCTTCGCCTTCGGACTTGAACAGTTCCAGCACCTTCACGGCTTCCGCCATGATCTCGGGGCCAATGCCGTCGCCGGGCAGGATCAGGATTTTCTTGTTCGCCATTACCAAAACCTTTCTATTAATTAGTTGAACAACCAGGGCGCAGATGCCTTGCGCTTTTCTTCATAGGCGCGAATGTCGCCAGCGCTCTGCAAGGTCAGGCCGATTTCATCAAGGCCACGCACCAGGCAGTCCTTGCGGAATTCGTCGATCTCGAACTTGAACACTTCGCCGCTCGGCAACTTGACCTGCTGCGCGGGTAAATCGACGGTGATCTCGGTCGACGCATCCTTGGCAATCGCCTCGAAAATCACCTGCACTTCCTCAGGCTTCAAGATGATCGGCAGGAAACCGTTCTTGAAGCTGTTGTTGAAGAAGATGTCGGCATAGCTCGGTGCGATCACGGCGCGGAAGCCGTAATCCTCTAGCGCCCACACCGCGTGTTCACGCGAGGAACCACAGCCGAAGTTCTCGCGCGACAGCAGGATCTTCGCTTCGCGATAGGCCGGCTGGTTCAACACGAACTCCGGATTCGGGCGACGCGAAGCCACCGGAATATCGAGATCGCCCTGATCCAGGTAGCGCCAGTCATCGAACAGGTACTGGCCAAAGCCGGTGCGCTTGATCGACTTCAGGTACTGCTTGGGAATGATCGCATCGGTGTCCACATTGGGACGATCCAGAGGCGCTGCTTTCGCTGTAACCGTAGTAAAGGCTTTCATGTCTTAATCTCAATTCAACAACATTTCCAAACGCCGGCAATCGGGGACGGGTGAACGATCAAAGTCACCACGGAACTTCCGCTCGCGTACAAACTTCATGCCGATTCCTTCATATAACTTCTGTGCACGCGGATTGGTCACGGCCACATCCAGGGCGTAACGTGCAAAGCCCCGCTTGCGCGCCTCGGCCATCTTGAAGTTCAACATCGCCGCGCCCACACCCTGCCCGCGACATTCCGGGCTCACGCCAAAATTGGCGACGTACAACATGTCCTTGTCGATCGGCTTCATCATCGGCGCCACTTCCAGCGCACGCTTGATGACGCCCATCGCCGCGCCAAAGCTGTAGAACGCCAGCACCTGGCGGACGAAGCCGACGGTGAGGCGCAAATCATCCTTGCCGCTGTAAAACGCACCAACACCAACCACTCGCTCATCACGCTCAGCGACCCAATGATTGCGATGGCCTTGATAACCCGCGCCTTCAGCAAAGGCGTAGTTCAGAAAATCCATCGCCGAACGATTATCCGTGCGCAGGATGTAATCGAATGCTTCCGGACCTGCGCTGTACACCAGTGCAGCGGCGATGCCTGCGTCGCTACTCGTTGCGGGTCTGAAATCCAGGGCCATATCCATTCGCTCCGAATCAGGTAACAGCCTGTGGCCAGAGCCGGGCAATTTCTTCACGCTGGAGCGCAGAAGAAAAATGTTCCCAGACGATGCCGTTGCCATCTGCTTCCTTCTCGAAAGCATGGGCGCTGTCGTCTTCCCAACCGAGGTGACGCATACCGGTGGTTTCACTGCGACGAATCGAGACGTTCAAGGCATCGGTACGCCACAGCGCATACTCGCCATCAACAACCACTTCCGGCTCACAGCCCAAGCGAGCGCTGTAATCGCGCACTGACGCTGCGATATCCGCAACACCTAATGCGAGATGAAAGCGCTGGCGGTTCACGCCCAGTTCCTCACATCGACGAAGTGACCAGCCACACCTGCAGCGGCCGCCATTGCTGGCGACACCAGGTGCGTACGACCGCCAGAACCCTGGCGACCTTCAAAGTTGCGGTTGCTGGTCGAGGCGCAGCGTTCACCCGGCTCCAAGCGGTCGGCATTCATCGCCAGGCACATCGAGCAACCCGGTTCGCGCCATTCAAAACCTGCGGCGAGAAAAATCTTGTCCAGGCCTTCGGCTTCCGCCTGCTTCTTCACCAGGCCAGAACCCGGCACGACCAAGGCCAATTTGACGTTGGCAGCACGCTGCTTGCCCTTGACCACGCTCGCTGCCGCGCGCAAATCTTCAATCCGCGAGTTGGTGCAGGAGCCGATGAAGACCTTGTCGATCTGGATCTGCTCGATCGGCGTGTTGGCGGACAGGCCCATATAGGCCAGGGCTTTCTCCATGCCCGAGCGCTTCACGACATCGCCTTCCTTCGCAGGATCAGGTACGCGCGCGGCAATCGGCAACACCATTTCCGGCGAGGTGCCCCAAGTGACCTGCGGCTGGATGCTGGACGCTTCGATCACGACTTCGCGATCAAACTTCGCACCTTCATCCGTGTGCAAGGTCTTCCACCAGGCAATCGCCTTGTCGAGGCTCTCGCCCTTCGGCGAGAACGGACGGCCCTGCACGTAATCAATCGTGGTCTGGTCGACGGCGACGATGCCGGCGCGCGCGCCGCCTTCAATCGCCATATTGCAGACGGTCATGCGGCCTTCCATCGACAGCGCGGCAATCGCTTCGCCTGCGAACTCGACGGTGTAGCCGGTGCCGCCCGCAGTGCCGATCTCGCCAATGATGGCCAACACGATGTCCTTGGCGGTGATACCCGGGCCAACGTTGCCACGCACGGTGATGCGCATGTTCTTGGACTTTTTCAAGATCAAGGTCTGCGTCGCCAAGGCGTGTTCGACTTCGGACGTGCCGATGCCGAAAGCCAAGGCGCCGAAGGCACCGTGGGTCGAGGTGTGCGAGTCGCCGCAGACCACGGTCATGCCCGGCAAGGTCGCGCCCTGCTCAGGACCGATGACGTGGACGATGCCCTGGCGCAAATCATTCATGCGGAATTCGGTGATGCCGAACTCGGCGCAGTTGCTGTCGAGCGCGTCGACCTGCGTACGCGAGATCGGATCGGCAATACCCTGCGAGCGGTCCGTGGTCGGCACGTTATGGTCGGCCACCGCGAGGTTGGCGTCGATGCGCCAGGGCTTGCGGCCATTCATGCGCAAGCCGTCGAAGGCCTGCGGACTGGTGACTTCATGCACCAGATGGCGGTCGATATAAATCAGCGCGGAGCCGTCGCCGTTGTCACGGACGATATGGGCATCCCACAATTTGTCGTAGAGCGTCTTGGCAGTCATCTGTCTTTTCCCTATCTCTGGCCGATTGGCCCTTGGTACGGCGCGCATCTTAGGCCTGTACAATCCATAACTCCAATGAATCGTTTTTATATACTTCATTCCAAATTAGAATAGTTTCGGGAATGAATGGCTTCAGAGGTGATGAATGGATACCCAAGCACTGGCAGCATTCGTGGAAGTGGCTGAATCCGGCTCGTTTTCCCGGGCCGGCGAGACCCTGCACCTGTCGCAGCCGGCGATCAGCAAGCGTATCGCCACGCTGGAACAGCAGCTGGACCGGGCCCTGTTCGATCGCGTTGGCCGCAGCATCACCCTGACGGATGCCGGGCGCACCCTCCTGCCCTATGCGCGCCGGGTCCTGCACGACGTTGAAGACGGCCGCCGCGCGCTCTCGCATCTGTCGGACAAGGTCAGCGGCCGCCTGTCGATTGGCACCAGCCACCACATCGGCCTGCACCGCCTGCCGCCGGTGCTGCGCGAGTTCACCCGCCAATACCCGAGCGTGGACCTCGACATTCACTTCATGGATTCGGAAGTCGCCTGCCAGTCGGTGCTCGCGGGCAAGCTGGAGATCGGCATCGTCACGCTGCCGACGCAATCACTGCCGAGCCTGGAGATGCGTTTGATCTGGCCAGATCCGCTCACTGTGGTCGTTGCGCCAGAACATCCGCTGGCGAAAAAGAAGCGCGTGGCGCTACCGGAGTTGGCCAAGCATCCAGCGGTGCTACCCGATGAGGCGACCTACACCCATCGCATCGTCAAGGCTGCGTTGCAGAAGCACGGCGTAGAGCCACACATCCGCCTGGCCACCAACTATCTCGAAACCCTGAAGATGCTGGTGAACATCGGCCTCGGCTGGAGCGTATTGCCGAGCTCCATGCTCGACAGCAGCATCCGTGCGGTGAACGTCAGCGACCTGGAAATGCAGCGTGACCTCGGCGTGGTCTGGCACGAACGCCGCACCTTGTCCGGCGGCGCCCGTGCCCTGTTACAGCAATTGGAAGCTGAAGCCTGAGCGCTGGCTTACGAAGCCAGATGGAAGGCGGCGAGCTTGTTGCCATCCAGATCGCGGAAATAGGCAAAGTGGCCAAAGTTTCCACGCGGGCCCGGTGCGCCTTCGCAGGTACCGCCCAGTGAAAGCGCCTTGGCGTGCAGTTTGACGACCTGTTCGTTGTCACTGACCTGAATCGCCACCATGCCGCCATTGCCGACCGAAGCCGACTCGCCATTATGCGGACGCGTCACCATGATCATGGCGCCGTTGCCGAGTCCATAAATAAGGCCGTTGGGCGTTGGCATCATGCGCTTGCCGCCAAATTCGCCGAGCAGCGCGTCATAGAACTGGGTTGCGCGATCAAAATCGTTGGTGCCGAGGCACACGTATCCGACATTTGCCATTTTGCTTTCTCCTGATTTTCAAATGGTCTGAAAATCGAGTCTCACCGATAAAAGCGGCCAACCGCAATACCCATCAGCCTGCGAGCGGTGGCGGATTTTCCTTTGGCATGCTCTGGCTGGCGGCAACCAGATGATTGCTCCCCGGCGTGACCTGAAAGGCGGTGCCAAAGCTCTGCTTGTTGCTGGGCGCCGTGATGGTATCGATGTACCACCACTCACCCAAAACACGCTCCGGCGTCACGTCCATCACCATATAGCCCTGTTTCGACAGCTCGACGTACTTGATGTGCGGATTGCTGACGCGCAGCACGTCCTGTATCGGCGCCAGTTCGCCAAGACCCGGCGAGGTGATCGAGGTGCAGACATATTCCACGGCCAGGGAACCATTGCCGTTGAGCGAGTTGTAACCCCCTGCGCCTTCGAGCGGGTTGTTGGGATCTGGCGTGAGGTCGTTACCCCATGAGCAGTGAATGTCGCCGGTGAGCACCACGACGTTATCAATCTTCGGATTCGTCGCATCGCCCTTGAGTGCGTTGAAGATACGGTCACGCGCCGGCGCATAGCCATCCCACTGATCACTGTTGAGATAGATCGATGTACCCAAGGCATTCGGGAAACCCAGGATCTTGAGCTGCGCAAACATCACGCCCTGGCCCAGCAGCTTCCAGCGTGAATTCGAAGTGCGCAGGCGGTCAATCAGCCAGGCTTCCTCATCATTGCCCAGCATGGTTCGGTTGGGATCGGTGTAATCGCCCGTCTGCAGGAAAGGTGAGACCGGCAGCAGGCTGGCCAGCGGCGGCAGCAATTGGTTGACGATTTCGGGCGGTACATTGCCGGCGAGCTGCTTGTCGCGAGCCCCTACACGCTCTTCCAGCAGGATCAGCTCGGCCAGGTCACCAAAGACCAAGCTGCGGTTATCGCGTCGCGGATTGGTCTTGTCATGCGGCTCGCGCGTCGGCATCCAGTCGTAATACGCCTGCAAGGCGTTGGCGACGCGCACGCTCCAGGGGCCTTCATCAAAACCCTTTTCACCATGATTGACGGCGCCATCCTTGTAGGCGTTGTCGGCGAACTCATGGTCATCCCAGATATTGATCATGGGATGCTGGCGATGCAGTTCCTGCAGATCGGCATCACGCTTGTACTGCGCGTGACGCAGGCGATAGTCCTGCAGGGTCAGGATTTCATGCGGTGGTTCGTAGGTACGGAACGTGCCATAAACCTCGTGGCCATCGGCGCCGCTGCTGTACTCGTAGATGTAATCGCCCAGGTGCAGCACGAAATCGAGGTCGGCACGTTCGGCAACGCGGCGATACGCATTGAACAGGCCGTGCGCATAGCTTGAGCAGACCACGACACCAAAACGCAGCCGCTCAAGCGAGCCCGTGGGCAAGGTGCGCGTGCGGCCGATCGGCGAGGTGAAATGGCCAACGGTGAACTGGTAGTAATACGTGGTGAAAGGCTGCAGCCCTGCCGCATCCACTTTCAGCGTGTAATCACGTTCCGGCGTTGCCTTGGCAGTGCCACGAGTGACGACGTTCTTCAACTCCGGATCCGACGTCACGATATAGGTGACCGGCACGGCCTCATTGACCGGCGCCGTAATCCGCGTCCACAGGATGACGCGATCGGTCATCGGATCGCCACTGGCGACGCCGTGCTTGAATGGATTCTCGGTCAATGAATCGCCAACCACGGAGTCGCTGCGTCCACAGCCCGGCAACGCAGGCAGCACGCTCAGCGCTGCGGCCCCGGCTCCCGCGCGAATCAAAAACTGACGGCGTGTAATCCCCGTGCGACGAGGTTTGCGGCGGCGCGGTGCACCCATGATTTTCCCTTGGCTTGGCTTTGTTTAGCGCTGTCTTGCGCCTGAATCGTTATGAGAATTTTATGGCGCATTGATGACAGGACAAAGACAAGATACGGCTCGCTCAGAAGGCAATTGTTATGTGCATCACAGTTGATTCCGGGCGGGCCCGCGGTCGCGGCAGGACTCATCGGACATCTCAGTGGATCACGGGCCCGCACGGGACGAAATGGCCTGCCGGAATGTGACATGCGGGCAAGGCATCGAGCGCAGCAGAGGCCATTTTCCCATGACTCGCGGTACCAGTCCCTGATAAGGTGCGTGCGCATGGAAAAGGCTCATAACAGCTTCTATCGGCGGGCACACTGGAAGGCCCCACTCCGCGCTGCAGCGTTTGCAGTGCTCGGCGCCATCAGTTTCCAGGCCGCCGCTGAACCGCTAACAATCTATTTGTACAAGGAAAACGGCATGTCGGTTTACACCAACCGCAAGCCGGCCAACGTTGAGTACACCGTGATTCATCCGGGATCAGGTGCGCCACGCCCGGTTTTGAGCATGCCCTCATCAGAGCTTTCAACGGAAATTGTCGCCACTGAAAACGGCGAGACACTCATTGGCTGGGCCGCATCCTGCAAGGGCGTGACCCGGGAAATCCTGGATAAGCGTGCCGCGCAGTGGCAAACCCTGGTCACCAAACACGCAAAAGCCCACGGCGTACCGGAGGCACTGGTGCGCGCGGTGATGCGGGTTGAATCCTGCTTTGATCCACGAGCCGTTTCGCGCGTCGGCGCGCGTGGCCTGATGCAGTTGATGCCGGAAACCGCCGCGCAGCTTGGCGTGCGCGACAGCTTTGACGCCGACCAGAATATCGCCGGTGGCGCGCGTTACCTGAGCCTGCTGCTGGGCCGCTTCAAGAACGACACCCGCCTTGCCATTGCCGCCTACAACGCTGGCCCCTCGGCGGTGGATACCTACCGCGGCATTCCGCCGTTCCCGGAAACCAGAAGCTACGTCCAGCGCGTGATCACGGAGTACCGTGAAAACAGCCACGCCAAGGCCAGGCAAAGCAAAAGCTGAGTGATTCCGTGGCTTAGCCCTTCGGCAAGCCCATCCGCTGCAATTCATCATGGCGGTCGATGAATTGATGCTTGAATGCCGCGGCCACGTGCAGTCCCACCAGCAGGTAAAGCGCATAGCCCAGTGCCTTGTGCCAGCCACCAAAGAGATCGTGCAGATGCTCCTTGTAGGCCGGCTCCAACGTGGTGATCCATTCAAGACGCGGCCACGGCACCAGTCCAAACAGCTTCATGGGGTGGGTCGCGGCATCCTTCCACGCGGAATCGTGCATCCAGCCGGATAGCGGCATGGCCAACATCAGCGCATAGAGCAAGCCGTGCGCCCAATGGGCGGCGATGCGTTCCCAGCGTTTGTAAGCGGACGGCAGTGCGGGTGGCGTATGCGAGAAACGCCACAGTAATCGCATGAGTGCCAGACCCAGCACGGTGATGCCGGTGGATTTATGCGTGTCGATGACCGGCCTGACCCAGGCGTCGGGCAAATAATCGACGGAAAGCACCAGCGCCACGTTGATCACCATCAGCGCAGCAATCAGCCAATGCAGAACAATAGCGGGCTGGGTGTAACGCGATGGCTCGTTCATGGATGGTGGCATGTCTTATTTACAGATCGCGCTTGGCTGTCGCCAGCATTCCCTGCCGGCCCTGCTGATCCCAGGTATCGCTACGCGATAGAAATGCCCACCAACCCCAGGCAGCGCCTGTGTGGCGCAATAACTGGAACGTGAACGGCTCTGCCAGTGCGGCAAGCAACGCCCCGCCAAAGCCTGCACGGTGCTGGTCTCCCACCCAACGCCGGTAGAGCTGTACCGAGATGAGATGGTAGGCAAGGTCAATCGCGATCTTCACGCCGATCAACGTCGCCACCGGCAGCAATATGCTGGCATGACCCCCCAGCGCATAAGCCAGCAAAAGCAAAAAAGCCGTGAGGCCATAGAGTGGCTGCAAGGTATCCACTGCCTTGACCGGCAGCATCAGCGTGCCCAGCAGGCCATAGCGGCGATTGCCGACCATCGAGCGATACCAATATTGCGTCTGCAGGAAGCCGCCGAACCAGCGTCGACGCTGCCGCAGGAACGCCGGGATGGTGGATGGCGCATCCGTGCGCGCCTGCGCAGCGCCCAGAACCCGGCAGCGCCAATCGTAACCCTGTGCTGCTGCGTGGCGGCGCAGGCGATGAATCAGCTCGTAATCCTCAACCAGGCATTCCGGATCAAAGCCGCCTACCGCCAGCAGCGCCTCACGGCGAAACCCGGCGAATGCGCCGGAGATCAGCAGCAGGCTGTCGAGTTGCATCCAGGCATAACGCGAGAGGAAATTGCGGATGTATTCATAAGTCTGGAACCACTGGAGGATACGTGCGCCGCGCTTGGCGCCACACACCGGCGTCAGCACACCCGTGGCCGCCACCAGTTCTGGTTCGGCCGCAAAGGATTGACGAAACGCAGCCACCGCGCCCTGCTCCACCAAGGTGTCTGCATCCACCGTCAGCAGGATTTCAGTCTCCATCTTCAGCAACGCCACATTCAGCGCCTTGGCCTTGCCGCCGTGTGGCAGGCGCAACCAGCGCAGCGTTGGGTATTGCGCGCTGCCCTCGCTGATCTGCCCCAGCGGCGGCTGCGAAAGGCCGTACTGCTGCGTCAGCAATGCAGCGGTGCCGTCGCTGGAGCCGTCATCGGCGATGACGATGCAGTCCGGCGGGTCGGACTGGCGCAGCAACGCATCCAGCGTCAGCGGCAAGGCGACGGCCTCGTTGTGCGCCGCGACGGCCACACCCAATGTCAGGTGTGGCCCCGTTGGTTTCGCAGCGGCAACAGCCAGCAAGCTGCGCGCCTGCCAGCCCACGAAGAGCAATAGCACGGTGTCATAAACGATGTACGCAATGCCGACGCCCCAGGCCAGCACTCCGCCCAGCTTGAACGAAGCCGCGAACAGCAGCAGCCAGAGCAACAGCACGCTGCCATGAATGACGATGCTGGCGACAGGCGTCACCGGCGGCGAAATCCGGGGGGAGTTCTCGATCAGGGCTGGTGTGAGAGCGGTCATGGAAACAACGGGGCGCGGGCGGCAAATGATACGTGCTTACCGTGTCTATAACGCAGCCAAGGCACAATTGGATGCAGCCTGAAGAAACCGCGGGCTGGCGATTCCATCATGGCTGCCAGTGCCCCCGCCCTTTACGATTTTTACCTTCCTTCACCCTTGGCCAAAGCGCCGGGCTTTTAAAGCGCGTAAGTCTTGTCGAGATAGCGCAGGATCTCTTCGGACTCGTACATCGCCACGCCCGTATTGGCGTCGATCAGGTAAGGCACCTGCACCTGCCCGGTGTTCTCCGACAGCCAGCGGCGATTGCGGCTAGTGCCTCGCGGCGCCTTGAAGATCTTGTCGCGCCAACTGGGTGGGCCCATATCCTTCAGCGAGGCCTTACCGGTGTTGCGCAGCAGATAAGGCAGCTCCAACTCGCAGAGCCGCGCGCGGACCGGTTTTGAAAATGGGCTGGCTTCAAAGCTGAAAAGCTCAAGGTTCTTGCCGGCAGGACGTGCTGGCACCGCCCACATGCCGGTCATGCCACGCAGGCGGATCATCAGGCCCGACGCGAGAGATGAACCGATCATCGCCAGCATGCGCCCGATCCCCTTGCTCTGCCGCGGTTTGCTGCCATAGGTTCGGGTGAGGTATTCGATGATGGCGGCCGACTCGTATAAAACCGTCTGCGTGTTGTCGTCGATGAGCAGCGGAAATTGCTGTTTGCCACCGATGCGTGCGGCCTCTGCCCGGAAGTGTTTGCTGCCTCGGGGACACGGCAAGATGAGCACATCGATATCCAGCTCCGTCAGCACTTCGCGCACCAGCCGGCAGAATGGGCAGGCTTCGATGTCGTAGAGCTTGAGCGTCAGCGCCGGCAGCCTTGCCTTGCGATCTTTCACCATCGAGCCACGCCAGCCACAAAAACTGCCAGAGAAAACATTGATCAGGGCATCAATTTTCGTGGACATGGTTGATCTGGCGATCAGCTCAACAGCAGGCAGATCACTTCCACCATCAGCGCCAGGGTTGCCAAGCCCGCGATGAGAAAGAAGATGGTGCGCCAGGGTTGTTTGCCAGCCAGGTAGACCCAGGAATGGGCGATTCTCGCGACGGTGAAAATGCCGAACGTGATTTCCGCCGCAATGGCAGAACCGCCATTCAATACAAAGACCAGGCCCAGAAAAAGAAAGGGATAGATATTCGCCTGTGCATTACCGTGAGCGCGCAAAACGCGTGCGACCGCAGGCGGATCACTCTCCAGAAGCGTACCGCCAAAAAGATCACTGTCTTCCTGGTTCACCGCGGTTTTGGTTTTACCGCGAACCGCTCCACTGTACGCCCACAGAAAGATCAAGTTTGCGCAAAGAATCAGACAGGCTACTGAATAGGCGAACAGTGCAGGATAGTGCGAGCCAGGATCGATATGCATGGGATAGCCCCGGTGACAACGACGTAATGGCCTCGGCTACGAAGCGTTCTTTTGACGGGCCTTCTTGAACTTCTCGAAGGGTGCGACGAGTCTCGTGGCCAGTCGCATCCACAAGGGGACATTGAACGAATAGCAGTGCTGCTGGGCGCGCGTCTTGATGCGCCAGCCCTCGGCGGTGCGGATGTAAGTGTCGTGATACCAGATGCCAAACATCACGGTATTGCTGCCGCCGAGAAGAGCTGGCGCCAGCATCGGATTGAAACAGGAGACCTGCCCGCTTGCAGTGTCGCCCTGTATCTCGAACTGGAAATTGCCCATCAGGTGCATGTAGCTCTTGAAGAACTTCATGGTACGCGGCAACCACGCCTTGATCTCGCTATACGTGCCTTTGATGCCACCGGTGGCGGTGTAATCAATGACCGCATCGGCAACAAAGACCCGATCGAGCCGATCCCATTCGCGCCGGTCTATCGCGTTCGCATATTCAATTGCGAGTTTCTCCAGCGCCATCCGGTCCTGGAAGTCTGCGTAATCCTGATTCATGGGCAATCCTTAAAAGACCAAGCACCGGACAACAGGCGTTTTATGCAGCGCGACCCGTCTTGAAATGACCCTTCTCGACGAAATGCGCAACGAGGTCAGACATGGTCTGCTCCAGCGGACGCGGCTGATAACCCAGGTCGCGCTCGGCCTTTGAGCGATCAACGATGGGCGACGTTGCGATGGCATCAAGCGCGGCCTTGGAGAACGGGTTGTCTTCTGAGCCGCCGCTCTTGGAGAGCTTGGAAACGATGGGCGCAATCGCCTGGACGAGCCCCATCGGGATCGCAAACTTGGGGCCTTTCTTGCCGACATGGCGCGCAGCCATCCGGCAGGCATCAATCATCTCGATGTAATGACCACCCAGCAGGTAGTTTTCACCCGTGCGCCCGCGCTCGCTCGCCAGCACCAGACCCTGGGCGACGTCACGGACATCCACCAGATCAAAACCACCGGCCACCATCGCCGGGACCTTGCCGAGGGCGGAGTCGATGAACACCGCATTGAGTCGCGAAATCACAGCGCCGTTGTCGGTCGGGCCATACACGCCGGTGGGATAGCAGATCACGCCATCCAGACCCTTGGCGATAACCTTGAGGAACTCCTGCTCGCCCGCGTACTTGGAGCGGCTGTAGACCGGCAGCGCGGCATCGGTGGAGCGCGGCAGTGTTTCGTTGAGACGGCGATTGCATTTGTTCTGGTCGAACGAGGCAATCGAACTGACGTGCACCATGCGACGCACCTTGTTGGCCAGCGCTGCTTCGGCAACGATGCGAACGCCATCAACATTGATCTTCCACGCAACCGGATCTTCCTGCGCCAGCGTGATCTTGGCGACGAGGTGATACAGCACTTCCACGCCTTCAAGCGCTTTCTGCACGGAAACCTGATCAAGAATATCGGCTTCGACAAACGACACCCGCGGATCCAGGAACGGCGAACGGACCCGGTCAATCGCACGAACCTGATGTCCCGCATCCAGAAGAATCTGGGCCAGATTCAATCCAACGTAGCCACTTGCCCCGGTAATTGCTGCAATCATTTCAGTCTTTAGTAGTGAGAGTTTCTAGTGGGCTTAAATTGCCCCAGAAACGCCTGATCCCGCCTACTGCGGATCAAGTAGATTGTCGCTACGGAAGGGGGAAGCATGGAGAGCCGGGCTCCCGCCAGGACGGGTTCAGCCGCCCTTGGCGCGTGTACTGCGGCGGTGCTTCCAGATCAGGAAGATCAGCGCGGCCAGGAGCACGGCCAGGGCGATCAGGATCCCGGTCTTGCCCCGCTGGATCCAGTGGATCAGCCACTCATGGTTATCGGCGCCGTAATAGCCCAGGTAGACCCAGAACGGCACGCTGATCAAGGCAGCGGCGCCATCCAGCAACAGGAACTTGAGCAGGGAAACGCGACGGCTCCATCCGGCAATGATGAAAATCGGCGAGCGCAGGCCCGGCAGGAAGCGCGCGATGAACAGCAGCCGGTTGCCATAGCGGTCAAATTTGCGCTGGACCAGCTCGCGCCTAGCCGGTGTGACCAGCCAGGCCACCCAGCGCCACTTCAGCGCACTTTCGCCGTAAAGGCGGCCGATCATGAACATGATCAGGTCGCCAAGCAGCACCCCGGCCATGCCGACGCCGAACATGACGTGCACATTCGAGTAGCCCAGGCCGGAAATGACACCGCCTGCCACCAGCGTGATGTCTTCCGGGATGGGCACGCCCAGGCCGCAAATCAGCAATACCAAAAATACCGCCAGGTAATCGTGCTGGGTGAACAGGTTGATTAGTTCTTCAAGTAATCTCATCCCCATAAAGATAACCGCAGTAGCGTATCCGTGCGACTACCTGTCGCAACAAAGTAAACTTTACACAGCCATAAAAATGAGGTTGCCGTGTCAACAACTATTGCATTTGAACTGATTCGCCGTTATTACGCCGCTTTTAACGCAGGCGACTGGAATACCTTCTTTACCCTGCTCACAGACGATGTCGCACATGACATCAACCAGGGTGGCCGGGAAACCGGCGTTGCGACCTTCCGTGCCTTCATCGACCGGATGAATGTCAGCTACCGTGAGCAGATCGTCGACATTGTCGTCTCGGTTTCGCAGGACGGCAGCCGCGCCGCAGCCGAATACGTGGTGCTCGGCACCTACCTCAAGACCGACGAAGGCCTGCCTGAAGCCAAGGGCCAGACCTATCGCCTGCCCGGCGGCGCCTTCTTTGATCTTCGCGATGGCAAGGTCGCACGCGTCAGCAACTACTACAATCTCCAGGACTGGTTGCGCCAAATCGGCGCCTGAGCTCTTATGAATACAACAACGCATCATGGCAGTTGTCTGTGCGGTGGCGTCCGCTATCGCATCAACGCGGCACTGGAGCCAATCCAGATCTGTCATTGCAGCCAGTGCCGCAAGGCACAGGGCACGCCGCTGGTCACGAATACGCCGGTGCTTGAGAAAGATTTCGAGCTGCTCAGTGGCGCCGAGCTGCTGAAGGCCTTCGAATCATCACCTGGCAAGCAGCGCGTCTTCTGCAGCGCCTGCGGA
>Ga0116227_10004786_pt1 | contig 29121 bp, 18 predicted proteins | sample S1TSphgellanicum_FD_89693 | JGI IMG/M metagenome (GOLD analysis project Ga0116227, IMG submission 89693) | Host-associated microbial communities from peat moss isolated from Minnesota, USA - S1T2_Fb - Sphagnum magellanicum MG | ecosystem: Host-associated > Plants > Peat moss > Unclassified... | reverse complement strand
CTCCAAAAAAATTCAAATTTATGCTATAAAACTACATTAATCCCAGATATTCCAAATTTTTGGTAAAAAATGACAAAAATTGATCCAAAAAAATCATTGCCCACAATACTACTTTTTTCCTTGTAAATTAAATTACAAACATCCCCCTTGACATTTCATTTCAATTTACATTTAAAATTAGGAAGAGATTAAATTAAAGTGGCATAAAAGTTTTCGGAACTGAAATTACTTGTTAAAATGATAAATTTGAATTACTTGAATGTTGCAGACAGATAGTAGTTTTGGGTGAATGATATGAAGAACAACAGATAGGGCTTGAAAAATGAACACCCAGCCAAGGTTTACACAACCCATGGGCCAACAACCCATCTCTCTCCTCACAAATTCAGGAGAGGGTTGACCAAGAGTAGGAGAAATCAAAGAAAATTAGGGCATGTGGCCCGAAGCTGAGGAGTATGAGTATGACTAAATTGAGCGGTTTTGCTGTCCAATGTTCCAATGCCTTAGGGTTCCTATAAAACACATGCTTGTAGAGTTGCATCCACCCACTAGTTCTCAACTATTGAATTTCAGTCCATATTACTTGTACACTAATCTCCTCATCGGCAAAGAATTCGTGTGTGGAAAAATTGGGTCAAATTGCTGCAAAAATGTTTTATATATATATATATATATATATATATATAATTTAAAATTTAAAATTTTTTAAATTTTAATTTGTTTAAAATCTTTTTTTTGATGAGAAATTGCTTACATTGACCCATGCAATAATATAGTTTTTCTCACATTCTTACACTTGTGGACACATTTGTTGGGAGATTTGATGGCCTCTCTTTTTGCACCCCCCACCGCCCCCCCCTAAAAAAAAACAAAAAAAGTTAAAAAGAGTTTGGAATCTCCCTTTTGACTCAATCCATTCTCATCATCAGGTGACCATTAGAATATCCATGCACGTGTTTTTAATATTCCATGGATATTTGTGAAAATACAAAGGTCTTTGACCCAAAAAGAGGTCTTTGAACAAAATTATAGCCTGCCCACCTTACTCAATTCCGTGATCATGGATGAACTCATCCCTTGCTCAATCAATTGCTTAGGTTAATAATAATTTGTCAAAGAATTAGACAAAGAGTTGTTCCTCATGGATGGATTCATCCCTTGCTCAATCAATGCTTAGGTTAATAATTTGTCAAAGAATTAGACAAAGAGTTTTTCCGTACAACAACTCTATCTAAGAAGTTGACCTCGGTGTCCCCTCCCCCCAACCCACCCCACCCCACCCCACGCCACCCTAATTTCATGTGTTCTAGAACAAAAAGACCCCACTAATCTCTTCGCCATATAGGAAGGATGTCACCTTGCTCTCGGTGGCATATGGCCCAATGATATATGCTATGTAGTGGTTTATGCAATACATAATCGGGGCGGTTGTCATTTGCAAAGTGGTTAACTTTAAGTTTACATCTGGAAGAACTGTTCAGAACTAGGTAATTGCCAAAATTGAATTGGAGGCTCCAACTTCGGCTACAAGTTGTGGCCAAGTTGTGTAGTTTAGAAATCATAATTTCATCAGAAATTATTTACTTTTTTGTTATGATTTTAAACCCGATTTTAAGCCAAAAGTGACAATCATCCATAACAATTCAAGCACCCTTTCTCTACTTTTTTCACTACCTAGTGATGCAATCGGAATGTTTTTGGAAAATCTGATAATTTAAAACTCCTTTTTCTACTCCCCAAAAGAATCTACTAATCTTGCTAATTTTGGGGGGAATTTTTTTTATTTCCAATTTTTCGATGCAAAAAAAAAACCTAGAAGAAAAACAACCCCTGCCCAAAAACTATGATTTCTAGCACTTTCCCAAAAAAAAAATTGGCACAAAATAAATGGAAAAAAGAAGAAGTAGAAATCACTATCTAGAACTTAGAAGCATGGGATTTTCTTTTTAATTTTTTCAAATTCTTCAAGTAGGTCCACTGGCGAGGTTCCCTAGTAGTAATTAGCATTAAATGGCGACTATACTAGGTGGGTTGTAGCAGTTTTACAAAAGTGCCGCTACAAGTGGTGACCTGGGGGAGTGTCTAGGTCTAGATATGGCTAATTTAACTATTTTTATTTCGAAAATTGGCGAAAAAAAATCCCTAAAAAGAAATCTGAAAAAAATTCCCCATGTTACGAAATTTCGCCACAAAAAAGAAAACCCTTAAAAGCTAGAAACCGTTAAGCTAAGTCCCGTTTTCACACGACAGGCCAACAAAATTAGTCGCCCCTTAAAGTCGAAGACCGTGTTTAGCCATAGCTGGGACGCACGGCCCTTTACTTTTGTTGTTTTCACACCACGGGACGGCGAAGTCCACACCAGTGCTCCTTGGAAGCAAGCTCTCGAGGCGCCCCTGCCGAGGCCGGTGGTGCTGTTGGTTGTTGTTTGTCGATGCTGCTTGCGCTGCTGCTCCTCCTCCCGCTGGTCTGCTCAAAGAAAATCGACGATTCATGGTAAAGGCCTCGACTTGTTGCTCTTTGCGTCTCTCAGTAGAGATCCCCCCCGTGCTTTTTCTTTCATGTCGCGTCTCATTTCTCAAAAAAAACCGGTTTCAAGTTCCCTTGCAATCCTAGTTTCAGAGCTTTTGAAGCAAAACCAAAAAAATATATGTATTCCTTTCCATTCTAGAATGTTCTGCGTGAGCTAGTAGTGTTCCCCAGCTTTGACAGTGTAGGTGGAGTCTCCGCAATTTAATCCAAGTAATTCTGTGTTGCGGAGTCTCTTCGTTGGCATAATCTAGAGTTTGTGCGTCTTCTTTCCTCGCAAGGATATGAATGAATTCTAGCTCATATACTAGTGTTTGCAGTTTCTTGTTCTTTGTGGATGGGGAAATAAGCAAGTGTCGTGAGCGTGTTTAGTGTGTGAGAGATGGAAAAGTTTCTTTTTGTCAGTTTTGCGTGATCTCTTGTTGTAGCAGCGCGCGATTTTGTCAGATTCGTGTTCGGTTTAGTCTCCGAGCTCTGTGGATGTCGCTACTGAACGCTAAGGCTCACAAATCGTTACAGAACATATGCGCAAGGTCTGCATCCAACCAGCGACAATATGAGTTTTTCCCCTTGAAATTTGTGATGCACTCTCTGTTTCCCGGAGAGCAGCAACCTGCTCTGACTTCTCTGCGGTCTATTTAGGTCAAGGTTCCTATCTCAGCCAGCTTTGCATTAGCGTCGTTTGCAGATCTCTAAACAAGCCTGCGCTTGTGGTTTGTAGTTGCATACACAAGAGAGATACGTGTGTCGATTTTGCACCAAAGCAGAGCGAGAAACAGTGCTGAATTAGGAGATTTCTTGTTTCTGGATTGCTGCGTAATCCGTGTCTAATACTACGAGAAGCTAGCACTGCCTTCTTGCCTATTTTGTGAATGTTTTTGTAAATTCAAGGACTTAACTAGCTGAAGAATTTCACACACCAGGGTTTTAGTTCTCAAAACCCTGTTTCATCCTGCTGGATGCTTTCTTTGTCATGCAGCAGAGAGAAAATCTGGTTTCTCTGGCTCATTAAAACATTCCTGTATGGTTGTCTATCATGTCTGATTCTGTAGCAAAATAGTTTGCTGCTTTGCAGCACATTCATTGACTCACCCTGTATGTATATCTTTTGCAAGAAAGTTTTTGAAAGCTGGATATAGAGTTGGTGACAAGGGCAAATCATTGAAGCAGGGTCTGTGGATATAAGCAAACTGAAATGATATGACAAGGACACATCAGGGGAGAATGATGATGATGTCAAGAGGAGGAGGAGGACCAACTTCTTGTTACGGAGTTGTTTTTTTGGTGCTCACCATTTTCTTCAACCATGTGGTTGCCACCACAAATCCAACTGATAGTAAGTAGGCAAAGTTCTATTGAGATATTGCATCATTTTGTTTGCCCTTTTGAGGTAAGTGCTCAGGTGGTATCTATCTTGTGAATCGAAAATGAAGGTGGTTATGATGGCATGTTTTTCCTCAGATCCTTGAAGCGGTCATTTTGGCACAGTCTGAAGACTGCTCTAAGCATGTCTAGGAACCTTTTGCCATGGGGCACACCTTATTGTTCCCATTTTCACTGTTGGTTCTGACCAGCCTGAGTCCGGAGTCAAGTGCTGGTTTTTTCCAGGCTTCTCCCTTTCTTAGATCTTCAGTGACACGAGACAAGTCTTAGGAGGCTTGTGTTTTCTGAGTTTCCTTGTATGCAGTGGAACTGGGGGTTCATCTTCCTAAGCTACAGATTGTACTTGCTGGTCACCCTCTGTTTGAATCCTTGCTGGCTGGAGCAATTGTTGAGGGTTGTAACTTCATGGAAATTTTTCCTTCAAAATTCACTGATAGCTGCTGTATCAGTGTCCTATGCAAGATTTTTTTTTCCCTCCACATTACAGAATCCCTTGCATCCATGAGGCTTTGGATGCTCTCATCTTGTTAAATGTAATGCATAATTTGCATTCTTCACATGAAACTGGATCCAAACAAGAGCTGAATCCACCTCCATGTTACCAGGCCAACAGACCTCTGCCTACTTATCTGATTGACTGACTCTCCTTTTTGCATATGATTCAGACCTCTTTTGTTTGGACTATGCAGCTCAGGCACTTCAAGCATTCCACCAGAGTCTTGTAGACACCGATGGCCATCTCAATGATTGGACAGGCAATGACCCATGTGCAAGCTGGACAGGGGTATACTGTGAGACATTCTCTAGTAATATCTCATTTGTAACAGAACTGTGAGTCCCTGTCCCCTCACCAATTGGTTTAGGATATTTGACTGTACAGCATTCTGGCTGCTGAGGCTGTGGAACAGGAGTGATAAGAGAATGTTGGTTCTGCACATTTGCTGGGAGATAGCAAATGTATTGATTCACATGGTTGTGATCTAGATGTCTTCCTGACTGATGTGCAATGACTTTTTTGTAGACGTCTTTTTCAGCTCAACCTTGGTGGGACACTAGTGCCTGAACTTGGGAATCTCACTGAACTCATTTACTTGTAAGTGACAGAAATTTGGTCCTCATTTACGGTGTTTGCTGTGATGTTCATAAGCTAGTTTTTGTTTGATACTCGATATCTGTAATCTGAATGGATCTGGTCACAATTAAAAAACTGGATGTTAATGTTGACTACTTCTCTGGATCTGTTCTTTTTTGCACAGCTGTCAATATACACTTCAACTTTCAGTTTGAGAAAGTTTCTTTAATGTTTTTGACACTTGCTTCCAGGGACGTCATGTGGAATCATCTAACAGGGAGCATTCCCTCCACACTTGGGCAGTTGACAAACCTCTATCTGCTGTGAGTGGATGAGACAAATGCAATTTGTCTTAGTATCTCTGAACCTTATACTGCAGTTCTTGGTGGGAATTGGGAACTGGAAGGGTTGAAACTTGAAACTCCTTTTCCTAATGTTTTCATATGGTTTGGAATCCAGTCATATACTTTTGATTTGTGAGCTGACATTGTGACAGTTGGTGACATTTTGTGGCAGGTTGCTGAATGGGAACCAGTTCACAGGGGTTCTCCCACAAGAGCTTGGCTTTCTATCTAACCTTAACAGGATCCAGATTGATGAAAATAATATTTCAGGACCAGTCCCACCTACTTTTCAGAACTTACACAATCTACAACATATGTAAGTCTGCTCAGACTGTAATGGAGATGATCTCATGTAGGACTGTACAAATCTGACCTGGGTGCATGCTACCTAAGTGTTAGTGATAACAGTTCCCAAGAAAATCCCCCACTCTGCTGGCTCCCTGAAATCATTTCTTCCTGCAGAATGCCAAAGTGCTTATGATTTATGGGTTGATTTGGTGGCCCACATCACAATGTGCAGCTTTAGTGCTTGAGGGTTTGGCACTAGTCACAGATTTCAGGATTAGTTGTCCTACCCTTGTGCACATTTTGTGACATGGTGCAGACCCATCTGGCCCAGGTCTTTGCAAATGTGGGGTGTGTTTCATGTTTCTAGCCTGTGAGAATACAACTGTGCTCATCTGTCCTTCCACTTCTATGCTGTAGGGATGAGCCACTTGGGTTGTGTATGCCTTGAAGTCAATATTGCAACTCACAACTTGTGATGCCGCAAGGACACCACCTGGACTGATTCTTGATTATTTGGCTTATCTAGGCACATGAACAACAACTCTCTGAATGGCAGCCTTCCACCAGGACTTGGTACACTACCAAAGGTCGTCCACATGTAAGTCCCTCAATCAACATTCAATCCTGTGTGATCATGAAGCATTATGTGCAGATGAGTCATTATCAAGTGCCAGTGTCTGCTTCTTGAAGATGAAATCATGAACAGGAGCCAGGGTAACCAATGCAGAGAAGGCTTGCATCATCTCTTCAGCTCATGTAGGGAGTTGATTACTGATGTAATAAGAAATGTATTCATGCCTTGACAGTTTGAAAAAGTCTTTTGGAAACTTGGCTGTACAGATTGCTGGACAATAACCAGTTAACTGGTGGTCTACCAAGTGAATTTGCAAGTGCACCCAGTCTTCTGATTATGTAAGTTTGAGCTCCATACATATTCTGAATGTTCCTGGGTTTGTTATTCTTGTCACTTTGTCATGTATCCAGTTTGGTCTGTCCTCAAGTTACCTGTCATCTTGGTTCTAGTTTGGTTGGATCTCCTCTGATAATTGGGCCTCAGAACTGTATAATTGGAGGGGTTTTGTCCTCTCTGGTGTTGCCTTTGTGTTTCCTTCTTCTTTGCTTCTGTGGCTTCTGTTTTGGTTCTTCTATTTTATTTTTTCTGTTTCTTTGTCTTCACACATGATCCCACTCCGCATTCTCTATGCACATATGTTGAAGAGACACTGCTGATCACTGACCCAGTCAGGAGAATTGATGAACATCTCTATGGACTTCTACAGTCAGCTTGACAATAATCAATTTGACAGCAATGCAACAATTCCCCCATCTTGGGGTTCGATTACCACACTCCTTAAGTTGTAAGTATCTCGACCTCCTTTGAGTCAGAAACCTACAGGCTGGGTTCTGCCTGAACTCAATGTGCATTGATTGTCAGAGACTTTGAAAGTTTGTAACTATTTCTAACATGTGGGACAGGGCCAACTGCTTTCCCTTGTCATTAGCTTTTCAACAGCTGCTTAAAAAGTGATTTTTTTTTTCTGGCATTCAGTCTGACTCATCCTGGAGACTTCAAGCATTGGGTCTCCATGTGTGCAAATAGATGTTTGACAAACATTAGATTTCCCAGTGTACCTCTAGTTGTCCAATCTAACAGTAGTGTCCTCGTGAGTTTGTTAGTGCAGGACCATGGGTGCTAATTAGTGGGACTCAATCTTTCCAGAATCAGGGCTAACCATCTTCATTGTTTTCACCTACTTCAGCTGTTGGCATGTGCAGGAGCTTGAGGAACTGTGGGATAAGTGGAACCATTCCATCCTTTGATGCAGCAATAGGTTTGGAAGTCTTGTAAGTTGGTCTTAACCGTCTGTTGATGGAAAAAGATTCAGGGAGTTCTACAAGAGTGGGCATTATTGTGGTTGTGGTTTGGAAGCAACTTTAACTTATCTAGAAGAGGATTTGTAGACAAAATTGCATAGAATTTTCCTAGTGAATACATTATTCCGCAGCAGCCATGTACACATGATTTTTGGGGAAGACATGGAGATAAGTTGTGGTGTATTTAGATAACCAGTTTCTCTTTTGACTTGTGTGTGTGTGCTGGCACCTTGAATGTGTAGGGATTTGAGTAATAACAAACTCAAAGGCCCTATACCAAACATAACTTCAGATCACGTAAATCTGACTACAATGTATGTGCCTTCTGTCTCATTTACAACCACGTTTATCTTTTCTAACCTGCATGGAGTCCTTGCTTTTGCAGTGCTCTTGGCAAGGAGAGAGAGTTTCCTGTATAATGGAATCTTGTTCCGAAATATATGAGCATAACTGGTAGTATTTGATTGAATGGCTTGGGTTGTGACAGTGATCTCTCATATAATGAATTGAGTGGAGAAATTCCACCTGCAATTGGCAACCTACCAGCTTTGGATGTGTTGTAAGTTTCCCAGTGAGCAGCCACTTCTTTAAGTAGCATGTGCCAGCTGATTATATTTTCACTGCTGTTGTGTAGCCTATTAGATACATCTTTTTGTGAATTATGCTAACGTCCAATACACATCTTAGTCAATGGCATGTTACTTCTGCTTCATTTAGTTTCTTTTTCTAAGCTTGTCCATTTGCTAATTGATTGCTCTGCATCCCTGTACCTCAATCTATTTCCTAATTAGAGGATAATGCCCTGGTAAATCTGTGGTCAATGCTACAAATCAGAAGCACATAGTTATATGCAAAAACCTCCATACTTATGATGCTACAGTTTGTCTGAGTATCTGGGGCATTTTCTTCACACAGCCCAGTGGCTTAAGTGTGAACAAGGTGCTTTATTGGGTGTGAAATTCTCACTGCAAGAGAATGTTTTGCATGTCAAACAGGGTGCTCAGAAACAACAACCTAAGTGGTCCAATTCCTGGAAATCTAGGAAGTTCTGCTGGTTTCAGTGGTGCTAATGCAACTGGTGACATGTATGTTTCTGATCATATCCGGCTTCAATTTTCTCAAGAGATTTGATTTTCCTGGGTTATTCACAAGCTTCTGTGACCAAGCAAGTTGATTAGACATTATCTGGACATCTTGGTCTTTAAGACCTGGTTTGAGGATATAGGTTTGTGCTATGTAAGAGGCTGTGTGCTGATGCTGCTGACTTGATGAAACTGTGTTGTTAGGCACTGCCCTGGGTTTTCAATCACTAACAGTTGATGCCTTTTCACATCTCTTGCAGAGATCTACAGTACAATCAGTTTTTGAACTACACCTCTACTTTCGCAGCTTTGGAAACTAGCTCCCAAACACATATCTGGTGAGAAATTGCACCTAATGAACCGTGATAGAGGAATCAACATTGGATTGTACAGTTTGGGATTGGTTGAATTTGCTCCTGACCAAAACAATTTGAGTCAGATGGGTGGCTTCTAGCATAACCAGCTGTTGTCCATATTGAACCACTCATGTCTTTTGCACTAGTTGTCTTCAAAAGATCCTGAAATTTATTGTTAGTTTTCTTTATTTGAACCTAACAGACTTGTACAAAATTGTTCTGGCAGGGTTTCAGGCAATCCAGACCTTTGTCAGAACACAACACCAGCATTCAATCCCCTTTGCATCCCACACAATGACTCGATCACCGTACCATTTGACTCACCACAAACATTAGAATTCCCACCAAATGCTTGTCACGTTTGCACACCAATTACTGTTGGGTATCGCCTTAAAAGTCCTGGGTTCCTAACCTTTGATAATAACGAGGCTGCATTTGTGAGCTATCTTTCAACTGGTCTAAATCTGACAGAAGATCAAGTAGTCATTCAACAATACACATGGCAGCAAGGACCAAGGCTGTCCATGATCATTCAGCTCTTACCAGCTGTGAACAACACTTTCAATGAAACTGAGTTTCAACGCCTGTACAAAGCCTTTTCCAACTGGCAGATTCCTGATAGCACAGTCTTTGGTCCATATGAGCTGCTTTCATTTGAGCCAAGAAACCTTTCAGGTACTGTTTGCAACTGCTGGAACATTTTTCCAAACAACAGTTTGTGTAACTAGAAACTTAGATATATGTCCTTGCTTGTGGTCTTGGGCATATTTGACACCAAGGTATCACATCTCCTCTCTTTGCCGAATCAGATTGACTCTGAAATATTGGAATTTCCCCCTCTCTCTTGCAACTTATCAGAATCCTTTCAACCAGCAATTTTGTGAAATTAACCTACTGCCAAATTAGAATTATGTGGAAAAACAAGAAGAATATTGTGCAGCTCACTCTGACTGTGTTGGGTGTGTACATGTTGGGCTGCACTGTAGGTTCGTCAAGGAAACACTTGTCAACAGGTGCTATAGTAGGGATTGTGCTGGGGGCTGCAGCACTAGTTGGTCTTGTCGCTGCTCTTCTTCTGACTATTATCCTCAGACATCAACGCACTTCAGCTGTCATCAGTGCCCAAATGGCACGCTGTAAGCCCAAGTCCTGTCGAAAAAGTTATTCTTGTGCTTTTTGGAGAGTTCCCTATTTGGATTAGCTCCTTCACCATGCCATGAAGACATTGACAATTGGTGCCATTGATAGATAGGTTATTGTGGAATGGACCCAAAAGTTGTTATCTTCAATATTGATGAAAACTGTTGCTAATTGTTAGTTCACATCACTGTTGTATTGTGGCAGTGACGAAATCCAGAAATCCAGCTCTGAAAGTAGCGGGAGTGAAAGCATTCACATATGAGGAGCTAGCAACTGCAACCAAACAGTTCAGTGAGACTAATCAGGTTGGATCAGGAGGCTATGGCAAGGTATATTACGGTGAACTTGAAGATGGACAGATGGTTGCCATCAAGCGTGCCCAGGAAGGCTCCCTCCAAGGAGCCCATGAGTTCTATACTGAGATTGAGCTGTTGTCACGAGTACACCATCGGAACCTTGTGATGCTTCTTGGCTATTGTGATGATGAGGGAGAGCAGGTTGGCTTCAATTCCAATAAGTAGTATCTTTGAAAACAAAGATCTCTTGTGATGATGGGCATTAAGTAGGCGATATCTATGTACAAGCATCATGAAAAGATAGAGAGATTGGGGTGTGGGCTTAAGAAGGCTGTTGTAAACTTCATCACCTTCTTAATTCTTACTGTCTCTTGTCCTTATCCTTTACCATCATCCTTAGGTGTCCAGCATCTACCATTTGTGACTGGATCATGCCATGCTGGTTTGTCATTGCAGATGCTAGTATACGAATTCATGTCAGGAGGTACTTTGCGGGAACGTCTATCACGTAAGCTTCCTTCCTAACCAGCTGTTTGTAGTCATGATTCTGATGAATTCTGTCATGGATTTACAGTAATAGGCCAAGATGTGTAGTTTGCACTGCATAGGGCTGCATGTATGGAGTTCATAAAGAGACAGAGATTTCTTCACTTGTTGGTGCATCATATATTTCAGGATGTGACATTCTCTGTCCTGTTGTCCCTCTCTCCGCATACATGTATGAAAAATGGGAGATCATAAAGACCCCTGTATTTGAATTTGAGAGGAGAGGCAAACATTTGTGAGCCCACATCAGAGTTCATCGCTACTGCAGTCTTTCAGTCCATGTTTCAGATTCTAAAGCATAATTTCTCATTTATGCAGCAACACACTCTAAAGGTGGTTTGGACTTTGTGAGGCGGGTGCGGCTTGCATTGGGATCTGCCAGAGGAATCCTATATCTTCACACAGAGGCCAATCCCCCAATTTTTCACCGTGATATCAAAGCCAGCAATATATTGCTTGATGAGAACAACAATGCCAAAGTGGCAGATTTTGGGTTGTCAAAGCTGGCACCGGTGCCTGATCTGGAGGGGGAGACACCTGCTCATGTTTCCACCGTTGTAAAAGGCACTCCAGTACGTGCATTCTCCTTAAAAGTTTTAGGAACTCTAGAGGTTTCAATCTAGGGTTCTGTTCTGGCAGTAGGTTGTTCCACATGAGGTTCAGTACAGCAGTGTTTTGAGAAGAGGAAGTATGTCTCTAGGGGTGACTTGCAATTTCAACTGGTAGAGTTGCATGGACCTGAATTCTGATTTGTCTGCTTTCTGGTACAAAAATCTGGGTACACATATGTGCCCCATGGTTATCATTTCTAGCCCTGACAAGTTTGAACTTGCCAAGAGTTACTGACACATTCTGGTCAATTCTGAAGAAAGGATAAGCAACTGGCTGGAAAAGCAATTTAGTTGGATAAAATGTGGTGCTGGTTTTGGTATTTTTGAAGGGTAGTTGACTCTCATTGTGGTTATGACATAATTGCAGGGTTACTTGGACCCAGAGTACTTCCTAACACACAAGCTGACTGACAAAAGCGATGTCTATAGCTTTGGAGTTGTGCTACTCGAGCTTGTTACTGGTATGCAGCCAATATCAAAAGGGAAGAATCTCGTGAGAGAGGTATTTCACTGTCCCCCTGCCTAAAAGGTCTTGATCTAAAGTTGGTTGTAGACAATAACATGGTAATAAGGAGTGACACTCGATAATTTGTTGCCCTTTCTGTTCCCTGGTGTCTTCATAACCTCCGACATGCTGTGATCAGGTAATGCATGCTCATGAAGCTGGAACGATGCATATGCTGGTAGACCCACACATGGGGTCCTGTCCAACAGAGGCCCTTCAGCCCTTCATCAAGCTGGCTATCTCCTGCTGTATGAGTTCACCAGATGAACGCCCCAGTATGGCAGAGGTAGTGCGAGACTTGGAGGACATCATGCGTGATTTAGCAGCCAATTTCTCTGGGACATATTCCTTTGATGATTCCTTAAGACATGTGGACATGGTACCTCTGCCAGATAGTTATACGTTTACATCCAACACATCTGACACAAGCCTGCTTACAAGTGGTACCATCTTGGATGTAGCACCTAGGTAACACCATCAGCAAGGTCAAAACAAGCATAAAGTTGGGGCTTTGGTAAAGGACTTGCAACATGGTGAATACTTTTCCCTGCAAATATATTTAGGTGATTTTTCCTTGCATGCCACTGGCATGGCTTCAACAGATCCTTCTATTTCAGGCAGGGATAGGGCATTCAAGTGGTAGATTCCCTGGCAAAAAAGGAACGACTTCTTGTGATTGGAATTTCGTGCATGTGACCATGGGATTATTGTGCCATGTGTCAGTTGTACAGCAGTAGAGTGGTTAAATATTGGCAGTAAGGCCCTAGTCCGTGACATTTAGTAGCCTTTGAGAGATGTTTGAGTTCCATAGTACTGCAGTTAGGTCTTCCTCTTGTTTCTATAGGGTTTCACCATTTGTCTTTTGAGGGTATCTTGGAACATGATATAGACCAAAGTCAGGGACAAGTTCCACTTGGTGCAAGATCAAGTAATTAGTCGGCTGTACCAAGTTGTATTATGTCTCTTGGTCTAGCTAGCTGATCAGTATCTCAGCTGCGGTGCAAGCATTGCCAACTATTATTTGCCCCCATCTCAACTCTATATTTATCTTGCGAGTGCACTGATTCAGCACCACTGAATGTTTTGCAATCATTGGTTAGAACAGTCCTGCAAACAGCCGATCAAATGTCCCAAGGCCAAAGGAACCAGGTAGATTGAAGGAAATCCTCATCCCTGGCTTATCATTCTGTATTGATGTCATCCAATAGTCCCATAAGAGTTGCATTGTCAATACTTGATCAGAGAATTGGGGAAATTCTGTTGTGGTAGCAAAGTACTTCTGTTGTGTTAGTCATGTACTTTGGGCATTTTGTGGATTCTGTTGCAGTGCCAAACCAACTTGATTAGATTTGTTCACCAATTCTCTATTCAGGATGTAGTAAATAGAGCTAGATTGATGATTAGATTTGTTTACCAGTTGTCACTTTCAGAGACGTGTAGTTATGCAAATAACTATGGTAGAAAGTCACAAGTCTTGTAGGATGAATTTACAATCCTAACATAAAGACATGCGGCTATCTACTATAGTTATTTGTGTATTTAGAGTTCAATTAACCTTGGGGGTTTAATAGGAGGTTATGATGGTTATAGACAATCCATTTGTTGGCACATGACAGAGTATATAGAGCTAGATTGATCAAGATTTTGAACTAATTAATCCTAGAACAAATAGCTGCAAAATGTCTCTTCTCTGAGGCGTAAAACCCCTTCCCTTGATTGCTACAGTGAACAGATGATGAAGTATAACAAACATCATCATTGTCTGCTTGCTAGGAGATGCTCAACATGGGGAATACCCCTCAATACAGAAAGAATTATTGAGACCTACATATATGCCATGCAAACTCTTGTGTACGAATTATGATTGCCTATAATGTGGGAAGGAATGACCAAGTGGCTACTGATTATTTTGGCTCTTCAATTGTTCTTTCTTTCACAACAATATGTTCATTTGGTAAGCCATAGTTATCTTTGAAGTCACCCCACCCCAAAATTTCAAATTGTTTGTGCTGTCAATCAACATTCTTACACATCATGTGCGTGCATTTTAATGAATGACTTATTTACCTAATTGTAGATGCAAAATAAACTACAAATGTGAGATCTAACCTAAGAAGGTTAGCAAGCATTGCTTACAAGAAAGGAGACGTTAAAAACTTAATCAACTCTTGAAAACCTCTTTTTTCCACATATTCAGTTATGGATCTATCTTGAGAAATTCCTTTCAAGTATATCTAGGCATTGCAAACTCCAACCTTAAACAATCATCAAATTGTTGTGTGCACTTTTATCAACACTCATTATAGAATTGCCCACATATCTTGGTCAATATGTTTTTCCCTCAGTGATGCTTTCGTTGATATCCATGTTTTGAAACTTGTGAAATTAAACCCTTTTGCTTGGCAATTGTTCTTACTATAGTATGACGTCCTAAAACATGATCTTTGACCTAGTTGTACTCCATATTTTAGATAAAAATATCTTAATCCCTTTTAAATTGATGGTCACTTTGACTTAGCTTATGTATCCTATGTGTTTCTTCCAATCTTCCTATTGTGTACCCACAAAAAATTAAAAATATTAAAATGCTACATTTGGTGTTTGTCATCTAAAATGCCACGAATGATCTTCATTTCCTTCCATTTTCACCCCAAGCCTCTTTCACTATTGTCTTTGCCAAATAAAAGTTCAAATGTCCCCAATGTAAAAGAACTTTCAACTAAAAAGCATTGGGAACTAGACTGAACATTAGCTTTAAAAGTTAAAAGCTCTTAAAGCTTGTCCTTCATCCAATGTGTTGCAATAAGAAACTTTGGCCAAAAATTGAATTAAAAACCTTTTTGGTTCAATTGCCTAGCCTTGAATGTTTTGTTTGTTTTGTGATTCTTTTGATGAGGGGTTAGATTAATCAATGCAACAATCATTAAGGAGATTTAGCATTTAGGTCTCATCCTTTGCACTTCATAGCAATTATGTTAGTCGTTCATGTATGAATGTTAGGAATTGCACAAGTGTTTAATTGGACATTGTTAGTTATCAAATGACCAAACTTTCAAAACAAAGACAATTCCATGACCAGTTTTAAGGTTCTATGAAAAAAGTTGTATATAGAGGGGTGCTTAAATTGTAATGCAAGGCCTATTTTATTATTCTCAAGTTTTTATTTTTCATTAATTTATTCATAGTTCAAAAGTTAATTCTATTTTATTTTTGACATCATATTTATTATCTACCGGACATAATGAAGGACTTTAGAAATGATCATGATCTCCAAGGGACCTCTTTAATCTTTAATCTAGCCACCCATTCTTAATTAGAGATAACAAACTCATTTTGTTATTCCATTTCTTTGGAATGAAGGCCAAAACTGATGAAAGGTGAGATTTTGACACAAGGTCATTGTAAAAGTACAAGCAAAACTTTCAAGGTATTTGTTTACTTCATTTCATTCCAGGTTGTGATTAAACCTTTAATCAATGGAAATCCATTCAAATAAGACTTGCAAAGCAAGAGACTCAATTGCAAACCCCCTTCTAAAGAACATTCATGTTAAAGGTCAAAAGATTTAAGACAAGAAAATTAACATAGAAAAATTAATATAGGAAAATTAATACAAGAAAATAAATATAGAAAATCTAGTATAGGAAAACCAAGTGCTATTAAATTTATATTATTGATTTTTCTACTATTGATTTTCTTTTGTTACCAATTTTTACCATTGAAATTACTTTCTTATTTTTTATATTAAAACTTTAGTGATAAGACTTTTAGTTGGATTTAGTAGATCCATAGATAAAATGCAATTCTATCAATTAAGCACTCATTGCCCTTAAAGGATTTTTTTATGTTATCCTAGATACTTAGTTGCAAGCTTGATTGTGCTTGCTAGAGCTTTTTTTTTACATTGTGGAGAGCAATACAAGTTATTACATCTTATTGAAGTTGTTTATTTTCCACTACAAAATTATAGTTTTGTTTCATTTTGAACTTGTATTTGCTTAGTAATCTTACAATGTGAATGTTCAAGTATTGTATTTTCTTACCAAGTCTAATCTAGGTCAAGTCTTTATAAGAAATCAATAGTTTATTTGGACTATTGCTTACAGAGCTTTCAACTAATGAGTATTTGTCATTATAAAGTTGCAAAATATATTTCACTTTTTTCTTCTATTTTTCTGTTTCTAAATTTAAAATTTTAGTAGCCAACTTTAATGTTTGGTGACCACACCATGGATATAAAACCATCTAGTGTTTGGTTTATTAGTGACTATTATTTTGAAAGTTTTGGATGGAGTTATTTATTTTTATAAAGAAAATCTTTGAATTTGATTCTATCTTTGTTTTGTTTGTTGTTGGAATTTACATTAAAATTCCAATTTATTTTTTAAAAGGGTGATTTACTTATTTTAACAAGTTTTTAATTGTATTGTATGCCAATAATGTTAACTAGGAGCATGAAAAAGAAACTTGAACAATTTTTGTAAGAAAGTGCAAAAGGTGGACCTTTGGGAGTCAAAAAGCAATGTAATTATTGAAATTGGAATTGGAGGATGTTGTTACATTTTATAGGGTGAATAAGAGGCTTTGTCCAAACTATTATTGATAAAACAAAACCAGAAATTGCAATCAATTTGATATTGAAAAATATTGGAAGAACCTTGTTGGAAAGGACTTCTATTGCATTGAAATTGAAAACTTTTTGAAATTTTGTTTAAAACCCTATGGAAAACCAAATTTTTTGGTATCATGAAACTGTCTTCCCCAGTCCATGTGCTCAGGAAAATGAAAATTTTCAACTCCATCAAACCACCTAGGGGTGGCACACCCCCTGGAAACAGTGGTGGAGCATTTAGGGGAGGAGGACCTCCTACCAGTGGCAATGGACTTCATGGAAACAACAATGGACCTCTTGGAGGTGGTAGTGGACTTTTCAATGGTGACAATGGACCCCTTGGAGGAGGAAGACCCATGGTGGAGGAAGTGTGCTTATAAGAGAACCTTGGGTGGGATCTTTTTGGAACCCATGGTGTCCATTGTGGTATCCAATACCTATTACTACTGCCCCAACTACCCCTCCTAATAATAGAAAATCCTTATGTTATCCCCATATATATTCCTAGAATTGACCTTGGTGTTCATGTTAGAGTTTTCAAAAAAAATATTCAAGCCAATGCGAAAAAGAACAATTTTGACATAATGATTTTTTTTGCATCACTTTGAGGGATGTAAATTTAGAATGGGGGGAAAATTTATGCAATCCCACCTTGATTGCAATTTTGAAGAATTAGAAACAACTTTTTATAAGAAATATAGGATAGTTGAATATGTTTATACGAATATTATCATAATTAAATGGGTAGCATAAGAAAAAGTCAAAGTATTCTATGAATGTATATTGAAACTGCCAACTTGCTTCAACATAACTTATCTAGTACCTTTTTCAAAACATGTTTACTATTTTATTCAAGGGTGTTTATAGTAGGGATGAAAAGGTACACCCTATTTCAACGTAAGGAAGCTTATGTTACTTGTCAAGAAAACGTGGGCACAATCCTCGTGACTATTAGAAATTGCTAGAATCCCTTGCAAAACTAGAAAAGTTCATTGAGTCCAAAAAAATTGACACCATATGTAGTCACTATCACAAGTTGTGGTATGTTAAGGAAAGATGCCATTACAACCCTAAGAATCTTAATAAGTTGAAGGAGGAAAGGTTATCGTGAATGAAGTTTGTGCATAACAAACCAAGGGAACCAAAAGTTAGTCCATTAAACAAAGGAACTAGAACCAAGGAAGTAAAAGCGGCATTGTGGTCCACAATTTATTGTTGTTTCATTTATGGATCAATTGACCACAAGATTTATGATTATCCACACATGCATGTAACACAAGAGATGTTCGGGGATAAAACACCAGGGTGAAAACATAGTAAAAGGAACTAGGGGCACCAAGGTAAAAGTCCTTTTTTGAGGATTACACATGACACGTGTTATTTTTTTGTTGGTTTATAATTTTATCATTTGTATTTTGGGTACCCCCCTTTAACATTGCATTTTAAATATAAACACATTTTGATTAGAAATTGAATTTATATCATGTATATTATGCATTCATGCCCTTTATAAGATAAATATGAACAACTTTTGTTACATTTTCAGGGTCATAAACACTTTTGAATCAAATGTGTTCAAATTGGATATAAAAACAATTTCATCAATTCAAGTCTTTTTGCCTTTTTAATCATCAATGTTAAAATCCTCTTCAATTTTTCAAAAGGAATGGTGCACATTTGATAGAAAAAAAGGATGTTTGAAAAAAACAAGGATTATCCACTATCAAGGTTTGAGTTCTTTGAGCATGCAAAAACATTTTTGATTTGTGTCAAACTTTGAGCAAGTAAATGTTGCAATTAATGGAAAATATTCCAAAAAAATTTATGACAATCCAAAATATTATGCTTCACTTGTGATCTTTTAAACATACAAAAATTTAGTTACCCACGATTAGTGTAACAATTTGATCACCATTGGAGGTGATGGGACTATGCACATGATGGCCATAATCAAACATTTGGGATAACAATACCAAGCAACTAAAAGTACCCTTTTGTTTTGTCAATGAAGTTATTGATGAAAAAGAAATTATACTTTCGAAATAAAATTGGATTTGTTCATAATTAAAACCATCACACTATTGAAAATGAAAGTTCTCACTACCACAATAATCAACTTACAATCTAATAATGATGATATCACTTACAATTTTCACCATACACCAAGTGAAATCCCAATAAATGAAACTCCAACTAGAATTAAAATACTTAATTACAACTAGGTTTGTAACTAGGTTGTCAAGTTGCAATGGTTTTATAATTGGGTTTGCAACTAGGTTTTTGAATTGCAATGGTTTTACAATTGGGTATGCAACTCAATTTTTGAGTTGCAATGGACATTTGCAATTCATGGTATTTATAAGGTTGTGAATTCAAAGTTGTAATAATTGCACAAGTTGTAATAGACATGTATATGATCTATATATGCAACTTGGTGCATCTCAACTGTAATTAGTTTTCCATGTCAAATTTTCATGCAAATTCTTGTGGACAAATGAAATGCCTATGTGAGGCATTTCATTCATCCATTATTGGATGAAATATGTTCATATCTTTTGAACTTACTAACAAATACTTTACAATTAGCTTTCAACAAAGTTTTTGAATAGTTTTCATTCATCCGTTTACGAATGGATGGATGAATGAAATATATGTCCATTGCAACTATTTTACAACTTAGGCAATGCAAGAATGAAAATGATTAAAAAACTAATTAACAACTATGTTACAACTTATACCTATGTATGTTGGTACTAACATGCAACATCCAATGTTCAACTATTGGTACTAGTATTCAACTTATAAATAATGCATTACTAAAAACTATTGCTTTGTGACTAATAATTTTTTCCAATATATGGTACTATGTTGGAATTGGAGCTTAATTAATGTAATTTTTTCTAATTTTCAATTGATGAATTTGTTGATGGAAGTTTATATTTAATATCCATTTATGGATGGAATGTTTGTGCACGTATTAGACTTGACAATAAAAATTTTACACATGAAATATTCTTCATAAGTCCATCGCATAAATAATGAAAAACATCTTTTTTGCAATAATGTAATTGTATGTATTAATATTCAATGTTGAATACGTTTACATGAACATTTTTGGTGATCGATGGTCCTTTCCAACAACATGTAATTTATCTACATTTTTAATGTTATTTACTAAAAGATGTCAAGACTATTATTATCCAATATCCTATTTAATATCTATGGCTATATACAATGTTAAAAGATTTGTTTTGGTTCTATTCATAAATTGGGCTACATTTAGATTGCTACAAAATAGAGAATCATGTTAAGACCCCTAGTTGTACATTATGGTATCATATATATGGCACAACTCACTTGCAAGTCACATGTAACTAGATGCAATTAGATGTACCATCTATCCATGACTACAAGTAACTAACCAACAACATTTATAATCTACAATGTAATCAACAAGCAACACATAAACAACTTTTGTAACTATACTGCAATTAACAAATAATGTGCATGATAGTAACAATGTCAAACATGTAAATGTAAACTTACATTCACTTTCATTGCTATAACATAAAAGTCTATTGAGTTTGGATGCCTCTAAGGATGTGCACCATCAAAGTCCATATCAATAAGTCATAAGAATTAACAACTTAACAACATAATAATTTTATGCATATGAATATATTTCAAATGTACAAAACAACATGGGTGTTAAAGTTGATTATTATTACTTATTAGAACCAAAAAATAATGAACTTTGATAGTTTCATGGTTTCAATCATCAAAACATTAAACTAAGAAATCTTTTTAACAAAAAAATGAATAACAACAAATCGAATGTTTTCACAAAACATGGTGTAAAATGAAAACCTATTTTTTCTAATTGTTAAACTGTTCAAATTTTATAGTAACAAGAACCAAAAAAATAAAATGATGTTATACATAGTGTGTTTCATAGTTGTTTCACAAACAAAAATGAGTTTCAAATTAAAAAGAACAAGTATTTTTTTATTCATCTATTATATTGTTTTATAAAATAGAGGAAATGCATAAGAATTGCAAATGTAAGTTTTAAGATATTTTAATAACTACAACCATGTGTCAAATGGCTTCACATGTCCTATGCAAACTTCAAATTTCAAGTGTGCATGGGAAGTTGTAACTTAATTGTATACCAGTTGCAAAAGAATCTAGTTGATAATTAGTTACAACGAAATAGAAAATGCCAAATCTAATGAATAGTGGCAATGCACACACATGGCATGATCATGGACAAAAGCCATACACTAGTTACAAAGTAGTTGCCGATTAAATGCTAGTTATATCATAGTTGTCATTTATGACTCTTATGCAACTTGCCCACAAAGTCAAATTTATAGTGAACTACCTTTGTATATACGGTGCGTACATATATTTGTATAGGTCTCCATCTTGCACAATTATGCAACTACATTAAAATTCTATGAATTTTTGACATGGCATTTTAATTTTATTTTTTCAAATTTCCATGAAATAGTTGTAGTGTAATTTGCACATTAGTTGTTTTGAACCAATTAGTTGCATGGCAATGTGATCTCCACAAACATAGTTTTCTCACAATGAATGTAGCTACAAAAGGGATCCATATCCATTACCTTTCACCAAGGAGGTTTTGAACATGATGGTCATGAGGTCTATTATTTTTTGAATGGTTTTTCAAGTTACCACTAAATCATGATTCCCTTAAAGGACAAGTATAAAACATCTTTCATCATCAATTAAGGATCTTTCATCTAGATTGGCATGCCATTTAGATTTAAGAATGTTTTGCCTACATACCAACAAATAGTTAATTTCGCTTTTTGAAAGTACCTTGGACTGTTCATGAAGTTGTTTTTGGATAATTTCAGTGTGTTTAATGATCAAAACATTGAACTAGACAAATTTCATTTATGTTTAGACAAATGTTGGGAATATGGTATTAACCTTAACCTTGAAAAATGCATGTTTTTGGTGCATTCAAGGGCGATATTAGGGTACATTAATGTGTCCAAGAGGGAAAATTATTGGATCCCAGAAAGATTTTTAGAATTGTCATTATGCCATTTCTTAAGATTCCCCAAAACATCCAAGGTTTCAATGGGATGGCTAATTTTTAAGTTGTTTTATTAGGGATTTTGCTTTCATCATGGCCCCAATTATTAAACTATTGAGGAAAATAAAGGCGTCACTACTACAATTCATGGTTTTTTTATTAGGTTTTCTAGTAGAAAAATACTCAAAATGATAAGCATAAGAATGACCACCTTGTTAATTTGGACAAGTTGATTTGAACTTGCCAATATGATTAGGTAGTCAATTTGGACCTTGTCAATTTGACTAATAGAGTTATTGATTACCATAGTACCTTTACCATTTCAACATAAATTAAAAAGTTTTTTGGTTTTGTCAAACTTTTAAAAAATTATTTATTATTTGTCTCAAATTTTTTTTTAAATCAAAAATTTAATTGCCAAGTTTGAACCATAGACCTTCTAGGACCAAGACTTATAACTAAATCAATCTAAACACAATAAATTGTTCCATGACTCTAACAATAATTTTTAAAAAAAAAAAACCCATTATTACTAAAAATTACATAATTAAAAACCAAGAATCAAAGTTAATATTTAAATTTTAATTAATTATTTGACAACAAACTACCAAAATGGTAAAGGTATTACGACATTTGATTAGTAGACATTGAACCATTTGACTAAATCGAATTTATATGTAAATTAAAATCATTTTTTGGATTATTATTTTAAAAACTAATAGGTAGGTAGTAAATAGGTTTAGATAGGTTCAAAAAGGGCATTTAAGTAAATAAGTGCTAACCTAACCTAACCTAACCTAGCCTATCTAATTTAATCTCACTGAACTACTTTGGTATAGTTTACCTACCCTAACCCTTTAAACATGCACATAGGTTGCAAGTATAAATAATTAAACCCCAAACGTCCATAATGATAAACCAAGTCTTTACTAATGGATTACACCATCAAAGGTGATCAATTTTGTCAAGTTTAAAAATTTCCCATGATATTTCACATCACTAAACATAATTTCTAACCCTAGGCAACACTTAATGGTTAAAATTAGGTTAAACCTAATGGCTAAATCAAGTGGCTAAACCTAATGGTTTAACTTAGTGATTAAATCTAATGATTAAACATAATGGCTAAACCTAATTGATAAACCAAATGGTTAAAGTTCATCGTTAAACCTAGTTGATAAACCTAATGGTTAAACCATGGTTAAACTTTGATTAAACCTAATGATTGAATGTAGTGGTTAAACCTAGTCAATTAATTTAGTGGCTAAACTTTGACTAAACCTAGTGATCGAATTTAGTGCCTAAACCTAGTCAAGAAACTTAATGGTTAAACTTTGAATAAAGCTAGTGATTGAATTTAGTGCCTAAACCTAGTCAATAAACTTAATGGCTAAACTTGATTAAACCTAATGCCTAAATATAATGCTTAAACATAATGTTTAAACCTTGATTAAACATAATGACTACACTTAGATTAAACTTAATGGCTAAACATAATGACTAAACTTTGCTAAACATAATGTTAAACTTTAGTTAAACATAACAATTAAACTTAAGTTAAATTTAGCAAGTAAACATAGTGGCTAAATCCAATGGTTAAACATAATGGGTAAACTTATGTTATACTTAATGACTAAACTTAAAATAAACTTAATGACCAAATTTAATGGTTTAAATTAGGTTTAATTTAATGGCTAAACCTAATGGCTAAAATTTGATTAAACTTTGGATAAACCTAGTGGCTACAATTAATGGCTAAACTTAGATAAGTAAATAGTATATAGGGAGTAGGTAAATAATAGGTGGGTGGGTGGGTAATAGGTAGGTAAGTTAATAATTAAGTGGGTGAATAGGTAGGAGGTAAATACATAGGGTAATAAATTGTGTCACATTTGACTAAAGAACATTGATCATTTAATTAATTAAATGTTCGATTCAATTAAAGACCATTAGCCATTTCAACTAAGGTTATATAACTTAATTATATGTATTTAGTAAAATAAACCATTATAGTCACATTGATTTGCTAAAAAATACATGTGTCATTCAAGCCCTTGGCCTTTAGTTAAAATGTACATGTCCATTAATAAAAGTCATAGTTAGTCGACTTGAATTTTTTTTAAAACCATGATTTATAGTAATGTTTTTAAGTGGACACCAAAATGTCAACAAACATGGGAGACTATCAAGGGGTGATACATGGATGCTCAAAAAATGATTATTTTAAGGTGCAATGTCGAATTTTGCATACACAAAAATGACTTTAATTTGGTAATGGGAATTATGTTAGTTTAGAATCCTACCAAAAAATGTGATCAACCCATTGTTTGCAAATTCCATCTTCTCAATAATGTAGAAAATAATTACACCACTACTAAAAATGGGGCATTAGCTATAGTTTATTACTTGCTAAGCAACAAGGTTGTCTTTTACATGAACCACATGGCATTATTATATCTAATAAAAAAAACCATAGGTTTTTAGGAAGATAGTTAAATGGTTATTATTATTTTTGGATTATGATTTTTTAATAATACACAAACCTAGACAATCTCATTCAATTGCAGATGTTTTATCAAGGTTGCCAAATGTTACCAAAAACATAGGAATTTTAAAATGTAGATGTTTTCCTCATGCAACTTATTTGGTTATAAAAATTAAAGACTATTTCAATCAAAATAACACATTATGGGTTTTTTCATTGGTCAAAGTTCTAAATGACTATTGTCCTTTTTTATTATAATTATAATTACTTGGTCACAAAAATCACTATGTAGTTGTAAAGGCCATTGAAATGTCATAGTTTTGTGACTATGGTTAGTATGATGATTAGTGGGTTTTTTTGGATAGATATATTATTATTTTTGAAGATGTAATAATATGCTTTGAATAAATTAAAATTATTTAATTAAAAGTACTTTGATTTTTGTGATTAAAATAATGATTTACAGTCTTACAACATGATGATTCATACAACTACTTGGATAAAATGAAACATTTATTGGTTAATCATTATGTTAAAGATGACGTCTAATCCCTCAATGTAGCATTTTGCATCAAGATGCAATTCCAAAAACTTTACCCTCACTATAAACAATCTTGTTTTTTGAACTGAACACAAAAATAACTATTGTTTTTTTCAACTACTTTTATAACTACTTAGTCATAATAATCATTAAGTAGTGGCAAAAGACATTAACATGCCACGTGGCATCATGGTTTTATAACTATAGTCAATATGACAACTTGGTTTTTTGGGTAAATTATCATATTGTTCTTTAATTTTTTTTCATTTATTAGTTAATTACAAGACCATCAACCTTTACAACTAATAACGACTCAATTTTTCATGATGATGACATGGCATGTTATATGCCAACAAAATGATGTGACTATTCATCAACATCATAATTCATGTCATTGATTTGATGAATTAATTTCATTTATTAACTAGTTGAAAATATTGTTGTCCATTGTGATTAATAACGATTTGGACTTCCGTGTGATGATGACATGGCATACCATTTGGCAACAAGTGTCACAAATTTTTATGGCAATCCATGAATTTTTGTGACACCATGAATTTTTGTGTGTTTTGAATTTATGGCATTAATATTTGTCATGGCATGCCATAATTTTTTGTGTGCAATGAGGTTTTTGAAGGCATGAATTCACATGCATGTGTATGTGTACTAAACAATTTATTTTTAACTTGCAATTATGATTATAATATTGACAATTGTTTTGAAAAAGGTGACACATAATTCCTTGACTTTTTAATTACTTAGCACACTAACTTAAGTTAACATACATATTAAGTTAACCTATGTATGTAAGCTACTTAGTAAAAACCTATTTTGTAATATAGGTTACCTTGTAAGTTATTTAACAAAACATAAATTTATTTACTACATTTAATATGTTTAAATATAACTATAATAGGTTAACCTAAGTAGGCTCACTTAGATTCCTAACTTTAGGTTTTTTGCCAAGTCAACCTATGTAGCCTCATTACAAGATATTTTATCAAGTTTGTAATCACTTCAAGTTTGTGTTACTAAATGTGACTATGATATTAATTATTATGTATTAGGGCTACTTAGTAAGTAACCTTTAAATACTCGAGTAGTTGTATTTTCCTATTAGATTACCTAAGTATATATCCAATGAATATCAAAATAAGTGCCTAAAATACATAATAAGAACTTAGGCTCCTTATGAGATAGGTTTTAAGAACAATTATATATGGTAGGTAATCATTATTTAGCCATGTATAGCCTCATTTTATGTTAGTTTAACCATATTTCACTTAAAATATTTTAGTTTGGTTTAATTCTTTTATTAATTTATTGGTGTTAAATATAGGTAATTTTTTAAAACCAAAATTACTTTAAATAATTAATTTTTAACCATGTTTAGCATAGATTAGTTTACATTTAACCTAGATTAACCTAGGCTTAATTATTTAGTTTATATATAATGTACAAATTGACTTAATATAGCTTAGAGGTCTAACTTAGCATTAAAAAAGCCTAGGTCTAGTCTAAATTAACCTAGCTCAATTTAGGTCTAATTTAGTTTAGTCTAGGTTAACCTAGACTAAGTTAGTAAGTAGTATAGGTTGACAACTTAATTCATCTTAAGTATTTAAGGAGGTTTACATTGGTAGGTAGTAAGTAGGTTGACATAAGTCAACTTAGGGTGGCCAAGGTTAATTCAAGGTTAAAAATTTTGAGTTTTATAAGTTTCTATTAAATAATATTGATATTAAAAAATGTGGTATTGCAATGGATGGGGACTTGAACCCCAAAGTGAAGGTGAAGGGTTTAGGGTTTAGGGTCCTCATTTTTGCAACCTATGATACCTAAGCCCCACTTAGCTTATGTTAAATAATTTAGTCTAGGCTTCTTAGGCTAGGAATTTTTGACAATTGTTTTTTAATCTAGGTTAGGTAGCCAAGGTTGCCTAACATAGATAGGTAACTTGGCTAGGTTAAGCTAGGTTGACTTTTGGTTACGTGCAATGATTAAAACATGTTTATGAATTTTTAACACATGTAATCCATCCATCAAGGTGTCTTTTGTAACACCTAGTTGAATAAAATGACTAAGATGAAATGGCATGCACTTTACACTCTTGCATCCACCTCCATGGCCACTTTATCACCCAACTTTGCACTCTTATGGGTCACAAATCCAAAACTTGTATAGGTTTTGGTATGACCTAGTGAACTACCATAATCAAATTTTTTAATTACTAATTACTAAAAACTACCAAGGTGCATTTGATACTCCATTGGAATTTGTTTTGATAAGAGATTGAAGAAATATATATATAATTTTCACCATAAGTGGTAAATATTAATTACAATATTATCATTAATCAAATTTCAACTTTAAATTATTGAAAATCACTTTAGTCATAGATTTTGTAATTAATGTAAAAATACTATAATTCTTACTATTTTAGAACTTATTGTAATTACAAAACTATTGTAAGAAACTAAATATTTCTTAAAATTATAAATAAAGAGTTAATAATTGATATTACAACATAAAGTTTACACAAATTATTAATATTTTTAAGGTAATAAAAATTAATACTGTGTAAAAATATCAATAATTTGTGTAAAACTTTATGTTGTAATATCAATTATTAATTTAAAATAAATAGTTATAAATAATAAATGTAAGGATTTACAGTAATTACATTGATTTTTTAATTACGATAAAAATATTCTTTAAAAACTTAATTAATTAAATATATGAGATAAATGATTTAATTTATTATAATATAGTCCATGAAATTACAATAATTAATTTAATTACAATAAAATTATTAGAATTTAAAATTTAAAATGATAACTTATAAATTATGAATAATTAAGTTCAATGATAAATTATATAATTATTACAAGTATAATGATTTTATAATAATTTTACATTAATTACATTAATATTATTGTAATTTCTGTAATTTCTTTTATTAATAAAATAATAATAATTTGTGGGAAATATAATACTAACATATTAATGAATTATAATTTTTAATTTAAAATAAAATAAATTATTATTTATAATAATAACTTGAAATAAATATTTTTATCATTTTTATCGAATAAATACTTAGATAAGAAATAACCTAGCAAAATTACTTTAAATAGTTTATGTATATTTTGAATACATGTATAATAATCTCAAAACATACATATACATTAATTTATGTTTGATTATATTTTAATATGTTCAAAATATGAGCTACATATGATTTTAATACACTCCTTGTACATATCTTCATACCTACACTTGTATAATGTGCTAATATGCCTCCAATACCCCTTTGAAGACTTTGAAGTGATTTTATTATTTCATAAGGTTGTGACTAATTTTGGTCACATTTGCAACTAATGGGACATATATGAACTTTCTTGAATGAAAACCAAATGAAAAATCATTTTTTAAGAAATATGAAAAAATCAATAGCTATAAACTAGCTACAACATAGTCGTAAACATATCCAAAGATAACAAATAATTGTAACAATGACCAAAATAGTTACAAATGACAATTTAATCACATACATGTATTTGCAATTTTTTTGGTAACAAAAGACAATATTTCTTTTGGTGATAATGGGTGGTTAGGTAAGTACCTAGGTAGCATAGTAGATAAATAGGTAGGTAGGTAAAAGGTAGGTAAATAGGTAAGTACCATACCTAGTACCTACTATGGTACCTAAGTAGGTAGGATGTCATTTTGTTTTGTCCAACTTCATAAAATGTCTTCTTTGATTAGAAACCCATTGGCCATTTTGATAGGGTTTTTTTTTATGTTTGTTCAACTTGACCTAATGTTCCATTTGATTAAAATCTATCGATCATCTTCACCTTGAGGATATCATAATCTATTTGACTTGATTAGATGCCACATTTGAGAGGCAATCAAATGGGTCATCACCTGGGGTGAGTAATAGTGGCATTCGGGCAAAAAATGCCCCCCAGTGCCACTATCAGTGCTCAGCAGCGTGCCACTATTAAAAGGGTCCGTGGTGTTGTGACCGAACAATAGGTAGCCGGACAAAGATCTCATGAGCGCACTGTCTGTGTGGACACAAACGTCTTGATCTAAGTAATCTGACTCATCGATGCCTGCAATCACAAAACTTCGTTTATGGATGGTTGGGGTCTTCTTGGATCGCAGTTTCTGGCTTTGTTTGAATTTGCTGGAGGCTTGGCTTCGGTTTTTCCTGGCACTTCGACAGTGGAAGCAGATTTTTCCAGACTGAGGCGCAAGAAGGATATTTTCAGGCAGAGCCTTTCTGATTTTGGGCTCGAGTGTGTCCTTCATGCCCAGCAGCACAAACGGCTGCTCCAACTCACTGCCAAGAAGTAATAGTGTTGCTCTATATGGAGTT
>Ga0116227_10004785_pt1 | contig 29123 bp, 25 predicted proteins | sample S1TSphgellanicum_FD_89693 | JGI IMG/M metagenome (GOLD analysis project Ga0116227, IMG submission 89693) | Host-associated microbial communities from peat moss isolated from Minnesota, USA - S1T2_Fb - Sphagnum magellanicum MG | ecosystem: Host-associated > Plants > Peat moss > Unclassified... | reverse complement strand
GCGAACTAACGCACATCGCAACTTGCGATACGTCCAACACCGGAAACTTTTGTAAAAATTTGTGATGAGGTTTGCGATACATATTCAAACGCAAAATGCGATGCTCCGAATAACGCAAGATTGTGATTTCTTGTGCGTCTCAAAGTGTTTTGCGATACTTTGTGTATTTTAAAATTTGCGATGTTGTGAGTATGATTAAGAGGTGCGAATTGTGGAATATCGCTAGCATGCACGGAAACTGAGAGGGTCGCAAAGTTTTGGTTGCGGTATATGTCGCAAAAGTGCTGCGATGATTTAAGGTACATTATATATTAGCGATGGTTGGTGAACCACAAGTTGCGATGCGTGTCACATCGCAAATATGGCAAGTTGTTTTTACTTCGCAAACCCTTCCAGTTTTTTGTTTTTCCCTTCGCAAAAAGGCACAATATGTAGTAGTGATCTTTGTAGTTTTGGTATTGAATAGGGATTTCATGTTGCTACATCCTAAGATCAGGGGCTTGAATGTCATACACAAATAATGCATCTCCCTTCTTTGTCACTTGTATGAATGTTCTTCCTCCCACGAACAAAGGCTTGAAAGGATCTTTAGTTACCCTCAATATCTCTTTCACGTTTGAGTTTATGCATGCGTTGATTAATTCTTATTGTGTTTTCACGTGCAAAATCATGTTCAAAGTCCAATGTGCTTGTTAGAAAATTCGTATTTTGGTGTAGTTTTGTTTATTAATTCAAAATGAAGACTCCTCATCTTCCGATCCATTCGAAGATTATGCAAAATGAGCCATGATAACCCAATGATGATAAGGTTTGTCGGAGATGAGATGACATTGAAAACAACTTTGTTATTATATGACCCAATTGTTACTGTCAATGTCTTGGACTCATGCATTACAAGTCCTAAAGAAAGGTTTAGAATATCGATCATTTTGACCACCGTTAGTGTCACTTTCTCCACCAACGCCAAGTTATGTTGTTGTACCAATTCCTTGTTAATGAAACATGCAAATGCCCTTGAGTCAATAAGTGTTTAGGTTTGCACAGTCATGGATTTACCACCCTTGATCGTGATGGGCAACGAAAAACAAGGTGCTGGTTCTAAAAACAAAGTAAGACCGTTTTGAATGCATGATATATCAAGGTCGAGTCTCATGGTTCTTACTAAGACTAAACGTCCTTGTTTCCCTTCTCTTTTGGCCCTTGGGTAGTGATAGAAGTTGTGGTGCGTGCTACATGTTGAACACGTTTATTTGGACAAGCATTAATTATGTGGCTTGATTTTCCACAATACAAACAAAGATTGTTTGCATGTTGACATTGTTTTTCTTGTTTTGTGAGTGGTTTGAATCATGTTTTGTTGATTCACATGGGGTTGTCATTGGGTGCAAACACCATATGTTTGGGTTGCAACATGGGTGGCATGAATTGTTTCAATGTTGGTGACGATTCCCAACACTTGTCATGTACACATTCACAAAGTCAATTATCACAACACACAATTTGAGTGATTATTTGACTCAAGGTCATGGGATCAAGCATGGGCAATAAAAGGTCCTTCACATCTCCATAGAGTTTGAATTGAAATTGGTTTAGAGCGCAACATTGTCCCATAAAATTTCACATGTTAGTTGCATGAATTCAAAAGTGTACACAAAAGTTGGACGTGATCCTTAATGAAAAGTTCACAACTTGCTTGTTGTTGTACATTTTTTGTCTGAAATGTCAAAAAAAAACACCAAATTTTTCAAGAAATGCTTCAAAGTCGTTTAAAAGAGGAAATTGACATTCCAAAAAATGTGCAAACCATGTTAAACTTGTGCATGATAATAAGGTGCCAATGAATCCAACTTGAGTCCGGTCATCTAGATAACAGTGTTGATGAAATTGGATGATGAGACGTACTTGGTTGACGAAACTTCAAAATTTTGAATGTGTGCCATCAAATTTTTTGGCAAATTGATTCATGGTTCTTTCGAACTGCTTGCAAATGTTGGCAATGTTTGGTTTCCTTGTAAGTGTGCAATGGACTCACGAAGAAACTAATTTTTTTGTTGCATATGCCTAAGGGCAACAAAAACTTAATCCATGGATGGAACTATTTTTTCTTTTGAAATGGACATGGTCAAAGAAATATGTAAATCAAAATTTTGACAAGAGGTGGGTGGTCTAAAATCTCAATCAACATATTCAAAAGGTGGGTAATCCACAACCTCTTGAAAACTTTTACGTTTGAAGTAAAAAGGTAGTCCACACTCAATTTCCACAAAAAAAAAAACAAAACAAAACAACTATACTAACGACAAGAATAAATGTAGGCTTGATGGGAATTTGTTCAAACTGTCACATGCACGAAAAATTACAAGAACAAAAACTAAGCCAAAAACATAATAAGGAAAACAAATCACAATAAATTCAAGCCTAAGTTTAATCCAAAACTAGAAACACAAATACGCAAGGCAAAAATATGATTATATGTTTAAAAGATGATTCAAATAGAACTTTATTTTAATAACGTATGAAAACAAAAGTTATGATAGGAAAGTGTACCTAAAACTAATGTTAAGCAAACTAAAGGTAATGGGAGGTCTTACCCTGATTTATACCCCATTGGGGACCTAGCTCCAAAAAAATTCCATAAATGCTTCCATGTGTGCACCGACCAAGGAAATTTTTTGAGAAACTTCCTAACTAATAATGAAATAATAGTTAGTTAAAAGTTAATAATGATGGAAACGATGATGCGGGTGACTATGTTGGTGTAAGTGACGATGTAAACGATGGGTGATGGTGGTGTTCGTGACATGCGATTTCTCATAATGACACATTATTAGTTACGAATAAATCAATTGTAAGGAAAAAACATAAAATTAAGCTTAATCTCCTTGGGCCTTCATAACCATGAAAAAAATGAATCATATCATATATCTCTATTGGCCCATCAACATGCAAACCATGTTTTTAATTTTCACAGAAACATTCAACTACAACATAGTTAACTGATAATAAACAAGTTACAAAGAATTTAATTTTCTTAAATTATAAAAAAAATTGGTTGACATTATCCAAAATTATCCCATAGGTAATTATATTATTGGCATGACAATTTTGCAACACTTGCAACTTAATTGCATAAAATCTAATCCCTGCCCATAAAACCCAACTAAAAATATATTTTAAAAAATTACGTTAATTTTGAATTATAGGTTCAATTTAAATATATTGGCTACATTTTGCACTTGGGCAAATGGAAATATTAACCATCATTAGTAGTATTAGAGATTGTTACATATTCTTTTATGGTATAAACTCCATCATTTTTAGTTCCATTAGGCACATTAGTAACTAAATCCATTGTAACAATTGTAGAACATCCAACAATCCCACCAAGTTGAATTGATTCATCAATGGAGAATGAAACTTGTAGACCTACATATGTATCATCATTTTCTAACTTGAACACGTCAAATTATGTAAAATAAATTTGAACTTTATCAATTACTCATATTGCAAAAGGTTTGTTCTTCAAAACCACTTTCCATCTTCATTCCTTTGGGTCACTAGAAACAACACTTGATCTATGTGTAGTGGGAAACCAAAGGATTGGTTTGAAATGGGAATTAGGAAGCGAAGTTTACAAAAGTGACGTCATACATCTTCTTTCACCATTGGACTACTTGCAATGTAATTTGTTTTCACCCAATTACAAACTAGAACAACAAAGTTTAATACCTTATTTTATAACTTTATCATCTCTTCAACCTATCTTACATAATTTTGCAAGATCTAGTCTTTGGTCATTTGGCCTTAAAACACATTGTCATTCAAAGATTGTCGCTACACATGCTATCACATGTTATCAAGTGATTTTCAACACTTGAATCACGAATATGCTTCCCAAACATTCACATAGTTCAATAAGATCTAGCTTCAAACATTGGTGGCATGGACATGTGCATCATGTTTTTTTCAATTGGCTCCCCGTCTTTGATAATTGCTACAACTAAATGTTTGAACCACATTTGGAAATGGGGCATTTCCTTAAAGTGATCCAAGAACACAACAACCCTTGTCCAAAACTGACTTAAGGTAAAAATTCATTTTTCTATTGGTTTCATATTTGTACTTCCCTTGCACATTTTTTGCCACAATTTAAATTACCAACTTTATTTAACATTGCAACTTATAAACATTTGATCCTAGTCCACACCCTATTCATTGTTATGGTAATCCCAATAATCAAAATCTAGAAATCAATCTCGATAATCAAAGTAAATCATGGTTTATTTATTTTTATGATGTTTTTATTTTGCATAAAAGACAACATTTGCATATCATTATAATATTCTCAACATGAGTAGGGAGAATCTAGTTTACATGCACCACATTGACATTAACTCCACATTTTGTAATCCAAATGAATGTGCCATGTCACAAGGGTATGCATTCATGATTCATGCATGGCCACTTCCTTTACACATTTCATCATTCATATAAACAATTTTTTTTCTCATATTTGTCACCTTGTGGTTGTAAAATCTTGTAAGTGCTTTGTGCAAAACCCTAATGCTTCCTCTAATTACCATGATCCCTTTCATCCTTGTTTTGTTTCTCACAAATCCTTTCAAGCTTTTGAGATAACATGAAAATATTTCATTCTATTTATGTGTGCATATCATTCCTGTTTTAAACGCAAAACATTTGTGTACAAAACATATGAACCCATGAAAGAACAATTTTCACACGATTTCCATGACCAAATCGTGGGATGGGAAGTTTGTGGTGGTCATCATACTTTCTATCCATCCCTTACATTTGATTAAAATGGCTTAAGGGTTAACGTAATGGTGGAAGTTCTAAAAATATGTCTTTATCATAATTCATCAAAAGGCAAGATACATTCTATATGTTGATAATGTCATAATTTGATGTCATCAACTTATTTGAAACATTGGGGATGAAATACATTACTTTGGGACATTAATTGAGGACACTAATGACACTGGATTTGTTGGGATATGTGATTGTTCCAAGAGGTTTCATTATGAACGGGAAGTTGAAAGTTGGAGAAGCTTGTGGTAGTGCAAAACCCACATGTTTGGAAGTTGAAGAGAAAGGAAGCCTTGCATCCTCATGAAACAATAAATCAATGATTGTCAAATTTGGTAGAGGAACTTACTTTGAATCATCATTACATGTTTACTTAACATGCATGTCATGGAATGTGTCATTGGCAACATATGCTATAGTCCCCAAAGTTACAATCATGTCTTAAAAATGTTTGAACAATTGTTCCCCTGCAATTCTATAATTACCAACAATGACCAAACAATGGAATCCATTGTTCCAAAGATTACAACTTGGTAAATTTCCTTAGTCATTTTCTTACTAACATCATAAACAACATCCATAAAAATGTGTATGGAACTAGCCACAAACCCAAACATTACAAATAATCATTTTTTGTGATTTGCACAACTTTTAATTACTCGGCCACTAAAATGGTGAAATCAATTTTTCCCTTGGCATGGAATGTTGCCATTTGTAAAATGACATAAAACACAAAAATAAGACAAGAAGAAAATTTGAAATGGTAGAAAGATGATGATGAATGAGAACACAAGGAAATTCAATTATTTGAAATTATACTATAAGAACTCCAATTCATCATATGAAGGCACAAGAGATCAAAAAGAGAACTTGAAATTGAATCTATAATAAACTAAACTTATTGTAATTTGGACAACATAACGACTTCAATAAATTTTAAGCAATTATTATAAATAAATCAATATAATTTAAAGACGATTAATAATATTATATTATAAAATGTTGATATAAGCACAAAAGATCCATAATGTATTACACCACTAAATGATAAAAGATGGTAGTGGGATTTTATATTATGATTAAAGGTAAATCCAATTACATATTCATGTAAAAGGAATATGTGATTACTATTTTGGGCATTGGAATTTAATTAAATAATGCAAAGTTAGTCGCATGTGAAACAAATGTTGACGCAATCTCAAGCTCTTTAATAGACTCAATGTGAGTTCAAGGTGAACACAGTGGAAGGATGAAGAATTGGGGTATGTTCCCTAGCTCGCGGCACTTTGGGGGTAAGGGGGTGTGTTGGAGCGTCGGGATAAGGATTAGGAAGAATGACAAGCAAGTCAATTATTCACACGAACTTGCACAAAACCAAATAATAAGTTGGTTAATGCATAGTTAGAACATTTTTGGTGCACAAATGAGCCATGGGCAAACATGGACTCACAAGACTCACCACAGCCCAGACTTGGGGGAAACCACCACCTTCCCCCTTATGATATTATTTGTGCCTAGTCACAAAGCTAGCACCCAAATGTCATTTTGTTTCAGGACTCCCACGAATTTAAAAGCTCATAATTTTTTGTTCAGAATTTCAATTGAGGTGAGGTTTAAAACAAAGTTGTAGCCCTTGTCAAAAGCTTTCCAACGATATGTGGCACGCCACCTGCACATAACTAAATCATGACGTTTTTGACTTTTAGTGGTCAGGAATCAAATTGGCAATTTGACTTCCGGCCCTTTTTTTGGCCATAACTTATGTTTTAAATACCCAAATGGGTCATGGGAACCCATTTTAAATATCTGCATTCCAAGATCTTTCCATTGATATAAAAACTCTTCAATCCAGTGAATTTTGACCCCTATAATCACCCTCTAAAAATTCAAAAATCCATTGGGATTCCAACTCTCAAAGTGAGAGTTCATTTGGGAATGTGAAGGTTCATTCCTTCACACTCTCTTATACTCCTAGGAGCATGAAATGTGATTCCCAGGCTTCACTTTTGGGCTGCACCTTTGCAAGCCTTTGCCTTGGTTGTGAACCCAAGGCTAAAGTTACGATAAATGTTCTCATTTCAAATTTAAATTAACTTTGTGATTTGACACCAATAAACCATTTATTTTAGAAATCAAAACCATATGTTGTTAGAAATGAATAATAAAAAATTAATTTCCTTGATAATTTGTTTATATTGACCATAACAATGAATTCTAATTAATCACACTAATTGTGAAAAAATGAGGTTTGATCAATAAATAAATACCTTAATCAAATGTATATCCATAAATAATTAGATTTGTATGAGAACAAAACATTAAAAGTAATAATGAATGTAGTCATTATAAGTTTTAAAATAAAAAATAACCATGTTTTTATTTTATATCCCATTATTTATAATGTGATAACCAATATCCCATATATATGTATGTATAACTATCATAAAAGGGAATAATGTTTGATGCGGTATAGTCACGAGCATACGACTAAAAATACGAATATTGAATAACAAAACAATAATTATAGAAGTGTCCATTGAAATTATGTAGATTATTTAATCAAATTCAAAAAATCATGGAGATCAAAAAAAATTATTGATGGCATAGAAAATACTCAAAGAAACATTTTTATTACACACAACATTTTAAAAATTTTATAGCTGGCAAATGACATTTGATATTCATATGCCATTGACATCATCGCATGGACATTATAGGATTTGCACTCTTAATTGATAATGATAAATAGACTATGCTTTTACTATGGTTTGATTTTCTTTAGTTAATTTTAATAATTTTGTAAGTATGATTACATTTCAACTTTTTTGTTGACTAAATTTTTTAGTATAATTTGATTTGTCACGACTATTCATGGTAACCAATGTGCTTGTTCTTGGAGCATGTGCCCTATTCTACTAAGTAAAGCCCCCCCATCTATGGACCTTACTTACCACTAAATGCCCCCATCTATGGGGCCTTACCTTCCACTGAATGCCACCACCTTGGGCCAATGTTATGGCCCATTTTGATGGAATCAATTTTTTATGTGCCTTGGTGTTTAAGGCCACAATTTACAAAGTTGAAACCTAGTTTTCACACTAATTGAGACCTGTAGTACTTCATCCAATGTACAGTGTTGTACATCCATTTTACAGCCATTGTACATCCATTTTACTGGTGCGGAGTGGACCAAATCTTACACATGGACCAAGGTGTATGGTCACAATGCAGGAGTTTGATTGTGAGATCTTCTTACCTCCTGCAGCAATAAGATGCCATGGGGACTCTAATCATTTTGCAACAAGTATTATTTTAGTGACTGTCAAACTGTAGGCCCAAAAATAAATAAATAAATATACAAAATAACTCTTTTATGCTAGAATAAAGGTGTCAATTGTTTTATTTATTTTTACATAGCTTATTCTGAGCTCTACTATGCATTATTAGACTTGAAGGAAGGTTGTGATTTTTTCTTATTTTAATGTGATGATTTACATTGAGTTTGAGCTTTTTAATTATTAGCTTGTGTATTGTGTCAACTAGACTTTTTTAATTAAATTTTTTTGTTTTCTTGGCAAGTTCGAAATCTTTTTCTTTCTTTTTGGCTTGTTTGCATTAGAAAGTTGTTTTTTTGTGCTCTTCAACTGGATTCATTGTGGCTAATTTGCACAACTTAAACACAAAACAACACTAACAATGCCAAAGAAAATTACAATTTACAAAAACCCTAATATTTGCCCTAAATTTTTTCATTATAATTACACTTACAAAATGAGCTTTGCAAATATATTGTACTATTAATGAGTGTGATGATGACTGTAAAAAATGATGTTTTTTACTAAAACAAATGGTTATTAAAAAAATGTGTGACACAAACTAAAATGTGACTAAAATGTCGGTGTGATTATAAAGGGGGGTTTATTGTATCTAGGGTGCCTGATTAAGCCCCCATGTGGCCTCATTGGGGGGATGACAGAATGGGCTGCTACAGGTGATTCTGCCACCAACCCTTTTTTAAACTACAGTTAGTAACCGACCTGCTTTTAAGCCAATAGCTACTTCTCTCTTTCTATTAAGGCACTAAAAGAGAGTGGTTAGCTTTTGGCCAATTCTGGCTCGTAGGGAGCCAGCCAGCAAGTTGTGGTTGGTCAGGCAGGTTGTTGGGCAGACTTACAGGGTGAGCTAGGAGCCAGAATCAGTCAAATACTAGTCATTACAACAAGGCTGTGGATTAGGTCGGCAGAATCATCAGCACCCATTCTGAACAGTCGATTCAGCATCAGAATTAGTTGATTAAAAGGGCGAATAGGACCTAACAGCTGTTAACGCGTATGCATGGACCATAGAAGGTTGATTCCGGCAGGTACAAATTCTGCCTCTTTACTGGACAGAATCAGCCTTCTATGGCTCACTTTAGGACGGAAATAAAAAAAGGGCCAATTAGGCTACTTACTGAAAGTTAGCGACAGTTTGACAGCATGCAAAATTTCTTGTACCTCTAGCACATGGGCACAGAGAGGGGAAGAGCTTCTTGTTAGTTACGCCAGACTGACTGGCGTGTCTGGCGAATGCCTGGGCGTGAGTTCACGAGACCTAGTGTCAAAATGAAAGTTTTTTCATCCAAATGGATGAAGAAAGCGCATTATCCCACGTCTTCCAGATGATTACATGGTCTCCCACGTGTGTCATGAACACGCGGTATTGGATGTGGAAAAAAAGAAAAGCCTCGCGAGTCATCCGTGTGTTTTTTTTTTGGGGTAAATTTTATGATGTAGCCAAAGTGGCGATTGTCCATTAGAAAGATTTAACCGAAATTTGGCTATTTCTGAGATACCAGTGAAAGTAAAAAAATTTCCTTCTATATTTCGATTTTATTTTACTCATTTCGAAATTTGGCGATTAAATATCCAAAATCACTTCTTTTTTTCAGTTTTCAAGTTTTTATTTTACTTTTTGCCAAAATCTCGCCAGTAAAATGAAGGCTGAGCCTCACCCAGTGTTTTTTGGGGGGGGCGGGGGGTTTGCAAGTTTTCGCAGCCTGGCAACGAAGAGGGAATGATAAAAAGCACTTTTTCTGGGGGAAAGAAAAGGGCCCAAGTCGCCAGCCACAATATGAGGGGAAAAAAAACTCTGAACTCGCCATATTTAGACAACAGGTGCCAACAACATGTCACCAAAATACGAGAGGAATGTTGAAAATTTCTACTTTGGTCTCTGACCTATATAACCAAAATACAGTATGCAAATTTGGCTAAGTCCTCTTGTGGATGACAGTTTTTTGGGGTCAATTTTGTGATGTATCCAAAGTGGCGATAATCCACAGAAAGATTTAGCCAAATTTGGATACAAGCAAAATATAAAAGTTAAAAAAATAAAAATTCGTGGCTACCTACTTGAACCATGTATGAAAATCTGGCGATTTGAAAATAATTGGGCTACATTTTGGCTATTAAAAATCTCAAAAAGAACTTGATTTTAGCATTAAAATTTTATCAGTTTTTAATATATTGAAAATAGCCAGGGAAAAAAAAAAAACTGATAGATGATCGCCAACCCACCCACCTACCTCACTCACAAATTTTTAAAATAAATAATAAAAATAATTTGGACACTGCCCAGCTTCTTAATTATAGACTGGTAGTAAATTTTTGCCTCCTGATTGTTGCACGACGCGTTGACGGATGATAAATTGAGTTGCTGCGTGGATGATCGATGAGGGCAAGAAGTAGAAGAACAAGAAGACGACGAAGAAGACGACGGACAGTAGTATGAGCTTTCCCAGGTCGGAAAGCTCATCGCCTGCTGTCGTCGTCGTCGCCGCTGGTGCTTCTTGCGCTTCTTTTCCTTCGAAGCGCTTCGACTACAACGACAACACCACCAGGTGCGATCTCTCCACACCTTCTTCACCATTTCCCGCAATATCAAAGCAGAAGAGTTACATTTTTCTTTTATTTCTTCTGAAAAAAAATTTGCTGTGAAAAATTTCGACCTCGAAATGAAACCCTGGCTGGCGAGCAAGCGTTGATAGTAGCTTGGACCTTGAATCGAGGGTCAAAACCTTTCTTGAACAAAGAAGGTTTACCTTCTCTGCGTAATGAAGCCCACTGGAAAAGAATAGAGTGTTTTTCTGTTCCCTCGTTTCGGGACAGTGTCGGAGGTCCCCTCGCCCGGATGTGCACATACTTTTTCATCACGAGTTGTTTTTTCTTTTGTGGATCGGTCTGGAGTTTGTAATTTTATTTTATTTTTTTCGGACAAGAAAGTTGAAGACATTTTTTCTCGTTTTTGTCATACTCTCCTGCATTTTTTTCTGAATGTGATCTGCGCTTTGGTTCCTAAGTTCCTCCGTTTCTTTCTTTCGAGGTAGAGTCTTCACTTCTGATGTTTCTTTTTGTCCACTGTCTATAGGAGGATTTTTTTATGAGCGTCTGATCTGCTCTCTTGTTCCCGTATCTTCCTTAAGCTCAGTTTCTTTGATTCACATTGTGGAGAGAAAATTGGAAATGTGACATTTGTCGTTGCAGTGTGACGTCTGGTGTGTTTTGTGGATCGTAGAACTGGCTTGGATTATTGACTATTTGCAGTGCAGAAAAATTCAGCTTCAGAGTACATCCTTGAAGCTTTCTCCCCTTGTTCCTGAGTTTGATTCTTGTTGTGGATTGACATGGTGGTGCAAGGATCAGAATCGTACTTGCAAATGTTACATATTTAAATCCTTCAATTTCTGCAAAAACTAAAAACAAAGCCATCCTGAAATACATATGGCGTCCCTCCTTTTATGTTCTTCAAAGCAGATTCAATTCTATAACAAGGCCTGTTGGCTGACCCTGTGTCCAGATTCTGTTGGCAAGTTTACTCATATTGCACATCAACATCCCAGATCATCCTTGTCCTTGTTTCCTAACTGTGACATCTGTCTAGATTTTTGTAAGCTTCAACACAATGCAGAATAGATAATCATGAAAGCAGCTGATGATGGAGGAAGCATGAGTAGGCATTATTATGTTCTACTTGGGTTGTTCCATGTTTCTTTGTGCAGATCTTGTACCTCATTCCAGATCACAGATTTTGTCTTCTTTTTTCACCTGTCAATTTCATTGCTGTTATGGCCTGAACTTTAGAATACGAGGTGCTCTGTTCACAATGAGATTGCATTCTGCAATTCCCTTCCACAAACCTTCTGCATATAAAGCTTCAGTTTTAGCAGTGTTTTGAAAATGGCAGACCCCTTTGATTTGCTGTGAAATGTCCCAATAATGGTCAGGAGCTTCAAGTGGACCTGCAAGAGTATGCTTTTGTTGAGTTCCCTGACAGTTGTGTGCTTGTGCTGGGGATGGCAGAGTTGGGTTTGGGAAACAGTGACAAGAACTGCTGGAGGCCATGGAAAGCAAGGCAACTAATTGTGATGGCATTATTGCCAAGGCTCCACCAGCTCCTTCACCTTTGCGCATGTCCAAGTTCACCACGGTAAACTAGGCGTATCTTCAGATCAGTTTCTGTAGGGACTTGTTTCTTGCATGTGCTTGGATATCAAGCAGGTTCCCTTCACCTTCAACAGCTTACCAATTGATGATGTGGGTTGTCAAAGTTCATTAATTATTAAGTTGAGTGAAACTTGCCATGAATCAGATGTAAATCTCTTTTAGTGTTGTGCAATTTACTATAGCATGTATGGAACAAAACTGTCCTCCATGCATCAGTCTTAGGTGCCACCATCAGGGCTTGTGTAAAGCAGTATCATGATGTTTATACTGAATGGGGATTAGTGTTACAGCTTTTCACCATGACTGGAACCATAGTTCGTTCTTGAAAGAAAACAGACTACTGCCTCTGTTAGGGGTGGTTCATAGTCATATTTCCTTGCACATGCAAGATCTTTTAGTTTCCGAAATCCTATGTCTTGTTCTTGCTCCTCACAATAGTACAGGTTGAAACATTAAAGACTAGCAATGTCTGCATATGGAAGAGTTCTTATTTGATGTTGAACTACTTTGGCAGGCAAAAATGCGGATTCTGGTAACAGGAGGTGCAGGCTTTATTGGGTCCCATTTGGTGGATCGTCTCATGGAATCTGGCACCAATGAGGTTTACATGACAAACCACTGGATATGTTAGTTGTGACATTTTCAGGTTGTAGCTCTTTTAACAACTGACATACTACCTAAAGGACAAACTGTCCTTGGTCTTTTGGTTGGTCCTGTCAACCGGTAATGGCCCCCATTTTCTCTGCTCAAACAGCTAGAGGAGAAGGAGCTTACTTGTCAAACCAAATGAGGGCCAAGGGCTTTGAGGCCATTATTATGGTTGTGCCTAGAATACATCTGAAATGAACAGGCAGGAGTATGAGAGAGATGGATATACAGGCAGGCAAGTGTCTATCCCTATGTACATAACTGTTACAAGAATCTCAGGAGATGCATCAGTTAACATTGTGACAACTTTCCCATCAGCATCCTTGTCTCATTAACTCAAACACAGCTCCTAGATTTGTATTTGAATGTGGCAGTGTCTTGCAAAAGGGAATGGTACTTATGAACATTTCTCTGCAAGTACCACCTTTGATAGTTCTTACTTCAAAGGAGAATGCTATCAAGCTAATGCCTTGTGGTTGAGGTCTATGGCCCTTGCGCAAGTGACCTAAATTTGTGCAACCACATTAATCAGTAGGCAAAGATAAGAAAATCTGCAATCCAAGTGTCTAGGCTCAGATTTGAGACTTACAGATGTTCTGGAGATAGTATAGATTCTGGTGCTAGCAAAATTGACTTCTCTCTGATGCAAATATACCACACTTCATAAAGAGATGAAAGCTAACCTGTTTGTGCCTACAAGACAAGTATTGGAGGTTTGTCCTGTTTGCATTGGTTCCAGTAGTCATATATACAGCCAGTTGCAACAATTGAAAGTTTGGTTCTCAGGATTGATAGCTGCTTTACATCACTGGCAAGGACTTACTTTTGTTCCTACATGAATTAGGGGGCAAAGTGATGGGCAGTTTATATTTTAGCATCATTTGCTAGCATAATGAAGCAATACTTGGGTCTTTGTGTGTATACCACCCTGTAGTCACTCTGATCATAGCCAACTATGTTGTCTTGCAGGTTATTGTGGCTGATAATTTCTTCTCAGGTTCAAAGGACAATCTCAAGAGATGGATAGGCCACCCCAACTTTGAGCTCATTCGCCATGGTCTGTCATCCTACATCATTTTTCTTTGCTGCTGAGAACAGACTGGAGACTTGATTTCTGTTCATAGGGAAGGAACTTTTAGGGGGAATTTAAGAAGCAAAACCATTTCAAATTTTTTATGCCATAGAGTGGTGAAATGACTAAGAACTAGCTTATGACAATATGTCATTGTATTGAGTTATAGACTTTTTCAGATCAACTGCCCTTATGAAGAGTCTCCAATGGTGTGGTGCCTTCTAAAAGTTGTTAAACAGCAGAAAGCTTTCTCTGTCCAGATAAAAGTTTGTCAGGTCCAAAGCCAGTTCAACTAATTTGATTACACCCAAGCTGTAAATTCTGGGGTTAATTATCAGATTAGATTATTTCAAGGATATAATACTATTTGATCGAGACTCAATTACTCCTGCATGCATTCTATGTTGAGAATTGAGAGAGTGGAGTGAGAAAGGAGCAGAAGATGGCCATTGTCTGCACCAATCTATGGTCTTGAATCTATTTGAATTCATGTTCTAGACTCTTCTCCGATTTTGCAGATGTAACGGAGACCCTGTTGGTGGAAGTGGACCAGATTTACCATCTGGCATGCCCAGCCTCTCCAATTTTCTACAAATATAACCCTGTTAAGGTGTGCATCTGCTGTCCTTTTATTTGTGTCTATATGTGCAGATATGTGCAAAACTTCAAAGAGTTATATAGCTTGCAGTTGCTTTCTAGCCCTGGATCCCCACCTAGTTTTGAGTCTAAGATGTCATGCTGCTCCTCTCACAGTTTGCCAGGTTGACATTCATCATGTGGTCTTGTAAAATCATGTTGTATGTTGCAGACAATCAAAACAAACGTGATGGGAACTCTGAACATGCTTGGACTTGCAAAGCGTGTGGGGGCCAGGTGCGTCATATGTTTTCTCTTTGGCCTCTGGCCCTTCTGTCTTACTTGTTCAGTGTGATTAGACTTAGTGCTATATGCTTCAAGTTCAATTGTAATTTTATTGAAGACAGGCAACATGTGCAGCATCATTGTAGTCACAAGTGGCTTGCTTAAAGGATATGTGCAGGGTGTAGAAGATTCTAAACATTACCCTCTATGTAGTACTTTCTATTCCTTTGGTCTTCTGTCTTGTACAGGAGCCAGCTAATCAAATGCAGCTTACCCTCACAATCTTATTGCAGCTTCATTGTGGATGCTATGGACATTTTTTGTATTCACTATCAAGTGCTAGAAGACATCGGATTAGCTACACATACTTTATTATTGTCATTTGTCTTAAGTGTTGAGCAGATTGTTATTTGCTTATGAATGACTTTTGGGAGTTGATAAATTCAGTGGGGAGTAATGGCAGCTAGTCAATGCCATTAATTTTCAAGGTGATGGTCTGATACTTTGTGAGTGACACTGACAAGGTTATGACTGCACTCATTTTTTTTGTGTTTGTTTTGATTTGGCCAGAACTGATATGGCATTTGTTTTGCTACTTTACATCTTTCTGTAGTCTTTCTCTCTGCAATCACATTGATGTATATTTGTTGAATATAATGCCTCACTTTACTTTTGATAGCAGTGAAGGTTTCTTGGTGAAACCTGAAAATGTGGTCAAGAGGATATATACAACTAGAAGAAAAAACAACAAAACATTCATGGATCAAATTCATAAACTCAAAATCAGTGGGGTGCCAAAAATAATATGTAATCATTCTCCCTCCATTTTAACTGAACATCTTTTAGGACTATTACCTCAAAAGTGACAGGATCTTAGGGAAATGGCTGTGGTGTGATGGCAGAATTTTGCTAACTTCTACATCAGAAGTGTATGGAGATCCTTTGGAGCACCCACAGACAGAGGAGTATTGGGGCAATGTTAATCCAATTGGTGAGCTTCCTTTGGTCATGAAGCTACTTGTTAAAACTGGCAAGTGTGCAACTGAGTGATTATCACTGGAGCTTGAGTTGGATCAACTTCCTCCCATGCACTGAAATCTGATTGTGGGAGTTTCAACTCTTGGCACAGGGGTGAGAAGCTGTTATGATGAGGGGAAGCGTGTGGCAGAGACTCTTATGTTTGACTATCATCGGCAGCATGGCATTGGTAATACATCTTGCTGAGTCTGATTTGTATGGTTTTTGCTGTTGCACAGTCCATTTTCTCTTCAGATCCAATTTTTGTTGGAAATATGAGACATGGGAGGTTAAGATTGGCAAATTCACATTCTCTCATTTACAAATCCTTTACCAGGGCAGTAAGAGCTCTGTCACTACCTTCTGTTGAGAAGGATGCAGTAAGAGAAGAGGACACAGTTTGTCATGGTTTGCCACTGGATTTGTCACCAGTAGCTCTTGCAAACCCAAGGGTATGTTTTCTTAAGGTGTCTACAGTATATGGTTGCAGAAATCCGTGTTGCCCGAATTTTTAATACTTATGGGCCTCGGATGAATATTGACGATGGTCGTGTTGTCAGCAATTTTATTGCTCAAGCTCTAAGGTAATGATCTTTCTGGACTTCATGTATTACATTTGACAATTGAGGGACAAAATATGCTTCTTCTGTTGTCTTCAGTTTTAATCATTCTTCTTTATATGAAGGATGGAGTAGCTACAAGGCTAATAAATAACTGGCAGGAGCTCATGATAATTAGACTGCTGATATATATCCTTGAAGGTCTACTGATTCCAGATGTTTCCTTTCAGTATGCTGGTGAATCCAGTATATAGTAGTCTCTCTATAGTGGTTGTTTTCTCCTTGGAGCTTGAAAGCACTTGAAAGCACAGGAGAACCCTCAGAATCTTTAGAACAGAGAAGGCATCTTTATTCTTATTGATAGTTCTTCTCCAGAGTTTGGGAGAGATGGAAATAAACATCACTCATTTTCCAAACATGGTCTGGAACATATGAGAGATGTTGGGAAATAATAGAAAGACTGTTGATTGTGACCAGATCTCCCAACTCTGTTGTTGGCAAGGACAGTCTGGAAAATCTTATGCACAACTGATATTGTTATTATTCACATGTATTGCGACAGTCCTCACCTGTAATGATGTTGTATGGTGGGCTGTAGAGGTGAGGTAATGACAGTGCAAGCACCAGGCACCCAGACTCGTAGTTTTTGTTATGTGTCTGACATGGTACGCTTATCATTTCTCTCCTTAGCACATGTACCACCATTGATGCATGAACTGCATTGATCAACAAGTTACATTGTGAAACTGAGGGGTGAATTCATTCCAAGAAATTGGTGGATTCTTTTGAACATTCCCTTTGAATGTTAAAAAGAATGTGCAGTACTTTGTTTCTTGGATCTGATCTCTGGTGCAACTTTCTGTTACTTAATGTTCTTGTTGTGATGGGCAGGTTGATGGCCTTTTTCGCCTCATGAATGGAGACAATACTGGACCTATTAACCTTGGCAATCCTGGTAATGATTTCTCTTTGAGCAGTTAGTGTTTTGTCTGGTTGTATGTCTTCAGTCCCACTACTCCTAGTCTCTGGATGTGCCGACCCAATCTGTTCTGTCAAAAGGCATTGAAACCTGGTAAAGGTCAATTACCAATTTTTTGTTAAGTTTAATATGGTCTCTGAGCTCTCCAGAGGCTACAGATTGCAAACCAAACATTGTATATATCAGGGCATGTGTATAGAAGGGCATGGGAGATGCAGATCAGCTAGGTTAGCTAGGAATGCAGCCATATTATTGTTCCCTATCCACTTATGTGCTTACAGGATCACATGAACTATGCCTTGGCAGGTGAGTTCACAATGCTGGAGCTTGCAGAATCTGTCAAAAAGGTGTGCCAACCACTCCCATAGGACATACAGCACAATCTACTAACAGAACATGGATGGAAGTGAAGGAAAATTATATGAATGAAGTTCCAGAACATGATTTGGTCCCCTTGGGTAGACATGTGTCATTAAAAGCTGTTCTTGTTGTGCATGTCACTTTGTTGCTTGACCACTATGTATCCCATCCAGAACTCTGTCATTTTCCACACTTCCTTGGTTATTTTCACATAAGGATGCTGATGTGCCTCACATTTGGACAACTGTGATGTCATACTGAGTGCACTGCCACAAAGTTTTCTGATGCATCATATGCATGTTCATTCCTTATGCATGTTCATTCCTCTCTGGTGTTTTGACTCAACTGAGAGAATGCTTGACATTTGGATGCTGCCAGTTGATAGAGCCATCAGCAACTTACAGAATAGTGGAAAATACTCCTGATGATCCCCGCAAGCGCAAGCCTGACATCAGCAAGGCAATCAAACTTCTTGGTTGGCAGCCTAAGGTAGCAGTTTAATCCTTGTTTCCTACTTGTAAGTGATGTTGTGCTCGTAATTTTGAATTTTCTTCAAGGTATTTGATGTTCTAGCAGTGTAGAAGTTCAGCTTCTGACTGTTCTTGTTGCCTTCCAGATAACATTGCAAGAGGGACTCCCTTTGATGGCAGCTGACTTCAGGGAGAGGCTGAAAAACTTCAAGAGTTCTGAGCAGCCCCTTGAGGCCTGAACCATCTGAGCCTCTCCTTCTGAAAGTAAAGTGCAAGTAAAGAGACTCCATGTTGTAGGCTACAACAAAATTCAATCCTGTTCCCTTCATATCCATTCATGATCACAGAGTGATGTGGTCATGTAAATAAGTTGCTGGCTTTCAAGCAATGTGAAGAAGGTATGTGGCATTGGTACGAGTACTTAAAACTTTGAAGCAGATTTAGTATGATATACATGTTTTTTTGCTGGAAAAACTCTTATTCACAGTTTACTGTAAAACCATTTTTGGCCTCATTGAAGATAACAAACTATTTTCAAATCTTTCTGGTTACTTTTGCAAGTGAACCTGCTTGGATACAGTAATTGGTTGCACTCTCGTTATTACCTTCATGGATAAATATAGTATTAACTTTGTTTTTGTCCGTATGAAGCAATATGTTGCCTCAGCTTTCAATGAGATTAATTCTCCTGAAGGCGCTTATTATGTAAAGTCCAGTTTGTGAGAATCTGAAGGTTAAGTCTACATAATTCTTTCAATACAGTTGATAAGTTTAAAGCAAATTGTGGCCCTTGTCTTCCTTTCTTTGTGCAGCTTGGAAGTCTCCTTTCCTGTTGTTGTTGTTGCAGTCTTTTAATTATTCAACCCTTTAAGATCTGAAATGTAGAATGAAAGTTCTAGTGAATGAGGAAATGTGTGAGACCTGTTGTTTCCAATTTTTTATGGTTAAGAGGTCAGCCCTTGACTTCAAATTTGTTTGGTTGAAGAATAAGGAGGAGGCTAGTCTTGTGAGAGCTTCAAGGTAGCAAATGCATACTGTTTGGAACTCTATAAATCAAAGCCTCCACCAAATTTGATTTGCTTTTTCACTCGCGCATTCACTTTTTGTTTATTTTCTTCAAGCTAGTGAGAAGAGGTTTCAACTTACAAATTACTTGGAAGTGGTGATGAGTTCTATTCATTGGTAGATGATATAAATTATCTAGCAAATCCAACTCAAACAAAATAAGGATGAACAGGTCATAGAATGTCTAGATATAGTTTGACATTGTTGATTGTTCACATATCCTCAAATGGTTTTGTAAGGATTTCACTTCTTAGCTGAACCTATTTTAATCAATAGTGTTTGATGACTTTTTAACTTTTTAAAGGTGTGAGGATAAGAGAAGTGGGGGAGAAGCTCAACAACTTGGCATCCTTTGCCAAGTTGGATCGTGTGAGAGAAAATGTTTGGCAATGCTTTCTTGAATGAAAATATTTACTGTTTTCTTCATTGTTTTACACTTTTATGAGACAAAATTCATCTTGTTTGTTTGAGTTTTTAAGTATGCACATATTGAAAGATGGGTTGTAATGCTACTTTTTCTTTAGCAAAAAAATAGTTGAATTTACATTAGAAAAGCTGAATTTTCCCCCCAAATTTTTTTTCTTTGTTGAAAAATAGTGAAATTTCACCAGGAAATTAAAACATTTCAGGTGATGTATAGCCCGATTTTTTGCTAGCAATCACATGTGGGTCAAAGCACCCCATACCCAAGTGCTTGCCCTAGCTGGTGCCCAGCTAAGACCTAGAGTGGAACATTAGCTTTATTCTTTATTCTTAATACTCATTTTTTCTATTTCATGTCCTCTTGTTATAATTTCTATGTGGAATTGGGTGTAATAATAAAAGTAATAATGTAATAACCCAAAGCATTGTTTTGAAATTGCTTTCAAGGAAAAACATTATGTTAAATTGATGAACTTTCTTCATAAGTCAAGGTATTCAAACATTTGCGATGCATTCCTCTTTGGGTGCCACCCTCCTAAAAACTAATCTTTAGATGATCCCATGGAAGCTTTATGTTTCCGTGATATGTGTTAAAAATGTGAGGTTTTATTATGTTTAGTGTATCTTTTTAAAATTTATTTTGAAAATAATCTTCACAACCTTGGACACTTCCTACTAGTAACATTTTGATTTTCACTATTATGATTTACATTTAAGATTTGTAAATGCTTCCAAATGTAAAGAATGGAGATATCACACAAGGCATTGTTCAAAAAGTTGTCAAAGTGTTTCCACCTATGGAAATTATGGTCATATGTATGTCAAAGTACAATATTTGGAAATGTCAAAGCATTACATAAGTGGATGCATTACTAATAAAATTCATGCCACTATAGTGGGTTTGCACCATTTTCCAATGGATTTGCCTAATAATCAAAGCCCTATGGCAAGGCACTGTTTGTAGATCCACCCAATAGCCAAAAATAAATAGAACGTTTACATTTTATTTTATATTTAAATTTCAAAATTTTCATATGCTTTGTTGCATAGCCCACACAGGTTGGAATGGATGTTTTGTAGTATACTTTCAACATATAGCCCATTTACAAATGTTGAACACAATCCACTTTTTGTCAACTAATCACCATTTGATATTGTAAGTAAAGAAATCAAACCTTGACATTTTTTTCTTATATTTTGTTCAAATGAAACAATCAATGAAAATTCATTCTTCAGGTTTTTTTAGAGGCTGAAATGTGTATAATTAATAAAAATTCTAAATTCCAAATTATTTTAATGAAAATACATTTGAATTTTTCTCATGTTGCACCAAAAATGGTGATGAACCACAACGGGATTTAGCCAAATCTATTTACAAAACAAAGAGAGAAATAGAAAATCTATGAATCCTATTACATGTTGGCCAACCACTAGATTCTATTAACTAAATATGGTGATTTCAAATGAAGAGAGTTAGAAATCCAAAAATCTAGGTGATTTCATAAACATGGTGATTAGTTTTTTAAAAAAATCCAAATAGTTTTCTAGACCATGTTACTCGAGCTTTTTTTTAAAATTTATAAATGACAAATTTTGGCCACAAATTTTTTTGCTTCAATTCAATATTGATACAAATAAGACATGAGGTTTAAGGTTAATTTGAATAAATGGTCAATTTAAAGTTTTATGGTACTATTTACTTCTTAAATTACAAACTTGTGATATTGGTATGTAATTTCCAAATTGAATATTTATAATAGGTTTTGTTATATAATAGTTGACAATATGTTTAAATATTATAACCTATGATATAAATTTTAAATTTTAAATTTAAATTTAAATTTATAATTATATTTTAGATATTTCCTATTGCATTTGCTCCATTAAATACTAGATGTAGTAGAAGATGTACCCAAGAAACCTTAGATGATGAGGGAATAAGATTTTCCAATACATGCGTAATCAAACCCTATCAAACCATTGGGGGGATTTTAGTGAGGTTACATAATACATTTTTATGTGATTATTGTGAGAAGGTTATTATGGTAATATTACATTCCAAGAATAATGACTAAATTACATTTGTGACCACCCTAAGATTGATTTCAAACTTTTAACCATGTGGATATTGCAAATTGGGGATTGAAAAATAAAATAAGGCATGCCCATAATTGATGTTTGCACGTAAATATGAAGATATTTTCAATTAATTTTTTAAAAATTTAACTTGTTGTAGTGGATTGAATCATGCATGTGGAATATGACATAACGTGTGACAGGGAAAATATATTGTAAATTAGGAAAATAAAAATTTGTGAAAATTCAAAATTGTATGAAAAACAAACATATTGGTGAGACATAGAAATTTCCCACCATAAGTTAGGCTAGAATGGCCAACATTATCCTCTGAGGTGTACCCTCATTCTAGAAAAGTCATAAGAAATGTTTTTCCAATAAGTTGCCACAACTTCTACAACCTTTGCCATATGGTGTTGAGTGAAAAATTGTTGATGTTGAAGTGCGAGTTAGACCGCATTCACCACAAAGGCCTCCTTTGTGGTATCTTGAAGTTTAATGACCAAAAACATTAATGTCATGATTCAAATACATGATGAAAAAAAAAGGTTTAAAAAAAGTTAAATGCTTACAAACTTACTAGCCATGAATCATTTTGAATTCATGGTAATTGCACATGGCTTGCATTTTCTTCTCTTGATTGGACTTGGTGGATTCAGGATTCCAATTGTGGGCATCCCATGCGAACTTAAAAAGCTTTGTGTAATCAACCTTACTCACCTAAATTGCTTTGACAAGATCATCATCCTTCTCAATCCACAAGAAGGCATTATGTGAAATAAACCCCAACCCTCACATGGGTATGCCAATGATGTGTAACACTTTGTTGAAGGTTGATCTTATCAATAAAGATCGTTGAACCTCTTTGAGGCATTGCACTTCAATTTGAAATTGACCCACTTAGCTTCAACTTTCTTCTTCATTCAATCAATTGTTATATTTTCATTCCAAGTTTGTTGTGCTTATGGGTTGCTCAAAATGCAAGCATTCATGACTTGATTTTGTCAAAATAAATGTTTAGTTAATAGAAAAAAAGGTTTTATCAAAAGGCAAAGGTTTATTAAAAATATATAAAAGTTTTGCCAATAAACAAAAGGTTTTGCCAAAAGATATAATTTTGGCCATAAATAATTTTTTTTTTGCCAATTTAATTGATATTTTGAGCAAAAGAAAAAGGTTTAGCCAAAAATATATAAATGTTTTGCCAAGCGGTACAAGTTTAACCAAGAAAATATAAAATTTTTATTGAAGGGTAAAGGTTTAGCCATGAAAATATAAAGGTTTTGCTAAGAACAAAAAAAAATTGTCAAAAGACGAAGATTTTATTAGGAATAAATACAAGTTTTGCCAAGTGTTAAAAGTTTAACCAAAAAGAAATAGAGGTTTTGCTGAAAAGTAAAGGTTTAATCATAAAGATATGCAGGTTTCGTTGAAAAATAGAGGTTAACTAAGGAACAATTCTTTTTTTTGAGAAATAAAGGTTTAACCAAGAATGGGTGGGATGATAGTAGGCTTGGCAAGTAAAGGTAAATGGATGGGGTGTAGGTAAGTAGCTTGGTGAATTGGGGGGTGGGTAGATGGGCAATTTTTTTATTTATAAATAAACATGTGAGGGGAAAAAAATGACCCAACTTCAATGTTTGCACCATGTCCAATAACTTGGACAAGTTCGAGTTCATTGAAAATGGAATTGGTGGAATAAATGGAAGTTGGCTCACTCAAGCCCAAAATGTTTAATAATAAATTTATTATTTACTTTTGGTAACAAAAGTAATAATAATTTATAGTTAGGCATTATGGTAAATCATGAAGCTACTATGTTCAAGAGTTTCTTTCATATTTTCAACATGGCAGGTAAATATTTGTCAAAATTTTCAACAATTCCAAAAATAATGAATTAGTGCCTAACCATCATTGGTGTTATGATGCACATATGTTTCAACTAATTACTAAGCATCATATTTGTATTTCATTCATACATACATTATTCATTAAACCCATTTTCAATTATTAAACTATCAAATTGTGAAGCTAGTTAACCTCGACATCAATAATCTAAACACCAATACCCAACACCAATTTGGCCAAATTACCTTTATCATGTCATACTTTTTCAAATTCAAATATTTTGTATTGAATCTATGTTGATTGATACTTACTCCACCCACAAATTAACCAATAAGAACTAATTATTCATTACATCGAAAGTGATCCATTTATTCATGTTTATTATTGTCTTAAAAGCCATGGACAATTTTCACAAACCAACATTAACTAAAACACATTTCAACAATTTTTGTGCACAATCATGATACAATATATTTAATTATGATTTTTGGGTGCAATCACAATACAACAAGTCAAAAAAGGTGCCAGACTGCAAAGAAAAGAAATCACAATTCAATAAATATTTATCTTTTGCCATTTAAAACCATGGGAATCATAATAAGTTATTGTTTTTCATTCATATGAATGTTAATGAATTCAAACCAAGAATACATTTGATGAAATTTTAAGTTTAAGTTTTGATTTAAGACCTTTAAAAGTGCACAACAATGCGTCAAATATGAATCAATTTTGCAAAGGACTATTAAAAGGATTCATATAATAAAACATATTTGATGGGAAAAAAATTAAGAGGATCAAAACCTATTAACCACATTAAAAAAACACCCATACCCTAAAATATGTTGAATTCAAAAACTTTAAAAATTCAAAGAACTTCCCAAAATTGCTCCAGAATTTTAGAATTTCAAAAGTCTTTTGCCACACATAAATGAGTTTGAATGTACATGATGTGTTAAGAAAAGTTATAGTTTATTATACAAGAAAACAAATGTTTATTAAACAAATTGGTTATGATTTGAAATTATTATCATTTTTAAAGACGAAACACTAAATTTACAAGGAATTAAGACACTTTCAAAACTTCATATTTATTCAAAAATGATGAAGAAAAAAACATGTCATGTACTTGGACAACTATAAACATTTATTATAACAAGTTGCAAAAAAAATTGTTTCATATGAAAAACTTTTATTGGGAAAAAAAACATGCAATCCTTTTTTTCATTAATCATGTTAGATCATTGTATCCTATTTGCACCCTTTTTTAGTGCATTCATTTTTTCCATGTACCGTTACTAGAGAGATCGTCCAATACACATGGATGATCATTTTCAAAGTAGATTGCATCAAATTGAACTATCTCTACACCTCAATTATTATCCCACAACAAGCTCCTACAAAACATTAGTAAGCCTTTTGCATCTTTTGAGAAGTTGTGAAGTTGTCGGCACTCACTTGTGTGCATGCCTTTCGCAATGCAAATTGGGAAAGAGGAGGAGGAAGAGGGGGGAGGGGCAAGGCTAGGGGCTTCTCATCAGATGCACTTATGTGGGTTTTCTTTTCCATAGCTTCCCCCTTAAGATTCTTTGCATCCTCAATTAGTCACACAAATTAGCTACTATTCACATGTCTAGCAACTTGTGTATGGTAAAAAAGTTTCCATAATCATCTCTTTTTTTTCTTGCTCATGTTCTTGTGTAGGAAGAGATTGTCTTTTTCTTGTTCCTCACTTGTGTCTCTTTTTTTGTTTTGGCACATGTCAAATTTAGGGTTTGTTGTAGTTCCAAAAATTTTGTTACTTCTCCTTAGAACCATTCTAGGTCCAATTCTTCACACATGAAGTAGTATTCAAGTTTCACAAGAATTGTTCATGGTCTAGTTCTTCACAAAATTCAAATTTTAATTCTAGTTTTGAAAATCACAAACACATAGTTTAGTTTAGTTCTAGGTTCCACCTTGGTACATTTGATATATATATGGGTAGTAGTAGTTCCAAAAGCTTTTTGTAAGGTTTCATTAGTGTGTATAACTATGGCAAGCCTAGCCGTTTCACCATCATCAAAGCATTGACGGGTATCATAACAAGATTCCAATATTGTGATGACTTGTATGGATTGTCACGACACATCTCTGCCCCTTCACTTGGATTCCCAACGCATCTATTTTGCCTCATTTAGTCTCTTTAGTTACACATAGTTTGTCCACACATTCCACACCTTTTCTACCTCATCAACCATGGGCTATTCCTCAATCATCTATATTTACATTAGGTGCCCTTCCATCCCATCAACAATATCCATGTGTTCCTTGTCCTAGTTGTGGTTGCGTATACGTAGTAAAAATAGGTTTAACACATCACCAAACATCATGCACCACACATAAGCAATCATTAATTTCCAAGGTGCCAATGCTTTCAGCATTATCGTCTTCTCCTCATTCGGCTTGGACATAGATTGCATCATTAAATATCATTGATGTTTTCCATCTTGGTTTACCATGTCCTCGTTCATACCATCACATTCCATATGTTCTTCGTGTCAAGGTTTAACATGTTTTGTGCATCCCTTTAGTTCGGTTGGCCGTTCGTCCATTTGACATAACAACTTGACATGCATTTTTGCTCTTCCATTCTTGGTGCTTATCATTTCTGCCACAGGGTGGTGAAAAAGGGGACCAAAAGACATGTGCATGTTTGCGTTGATACGTGGCAAGTGATTAGGAGACATTACAAAAGGAACACACAATTATAACATAGGTGTTGGCTTCCCAAAGATCTTCAGAGATGGCACTAGATCTAATTCGACCTCCGTTAGGACGATTGCATTACACATGGGCATTTACTCATGTAAGGGAGTATGTTCAAGTAATGCGTGCATTACCCCCAACACTCATGTGGCCCCATTAGCTGAGACCATTATGACCCCTCACCATTTTCATCCATTGGTTGAAGTTGACCTCCCCCCTTTTGTTAACAATTTTCATTGAGCAATTTTTTGCTTTAACACGTTCTCCACATCTTTCATTCGACAGTCCTTCGAATATGGTGTATGAGCTTTTGCAAGATTGTTTTATCCCTAATGACTTTATTAATGGCTTTGATATCTTTTTTGAGATATGCAGGGCACATCGTTTGTGGTCATGTTCCTCCATCAGTATCATTCTTGCTTATTGCATCATGATTATTGGCTTTGGAAAAACAAGCCATAGGCATTTGACCCATCGTGATTAATCAATTAGTTGCCCACACATTGGTTATTTAGTTCAAGGATACATTTGTAGAAGATTTTAGTCCACATTAGTTTGCGGTGGCAATATCAAGCATGTGCAATATAATGTTTCATGGTGTTAGAGCTATGTTGGATTTACATCTAGAATGGGTGGTCTTACAAGTGGATGTTTGAAACATGTTTAATTTAATATCTCAAACAACCATTTTTCAAGAGTTATGATCTTTTATCGACACTTTGGATTAGTTTTTTCCATTTGTTCATTAGTTTTATGCATTCCCATCTCCACAATATTTTTGGAGGCTTCTAGGCACAAGGATCCCACTGCCATTTCATCCGAGTTTGGTACATGATAGGGGGATCCTTTCGGAAGAATGTTGTTTGCACTAGTTCATCTTCACATTTTTCATCCTATTGTAGTAGCCCACCTTACTTGTGTTTTTCCTTCGATGGCAAATGATACATGCATAATTGGTCCTACCTTGGATGTGTTACCTATTTTTTTGTGATTATAAGAAAAATTTGGAACATTAGGACTTTTAGTGTAGCTAACAAAATGTGTAGCATGGTCTCCACAAAGGTTAAACTAGTCTATATCACTTCTTCCAGGTTTCTTTACACTTGAGTCCAATCTTTGTATTATAGGTGTTCCAATGGGTTATTTGCCATTTGTGGAGTCCTTTGTATCAAAGGCACTCCAAGAGGACCTCAACATGATCATTAACCTTGCTATGCTTGTAGATCTTCGAGTAACTTTTGTGATGTTTTCATTTTCTTATGTTTAGTGGCCAACCTATTTACAACGTACTATATTTCCATCACTGGTATCTTGCAATGTTATATCAAGTTTGATGTTTGTACCATAGTTATGTTAGAAAAGTTATTAAGGTCACAATCCTTTGGCACCATAATGGGCCACTTGGCTCATTGTCGAGTCACTCTTCTTACTTCTTGGGCTAGGCCTTTTTTTAGTGTTTGATGTGTTGCCCTTGTTTTTTTTATGTTGGGTTTTGATTGATCTTACATTAGTCTTTCATTTCCAACAAGATGATCACCTTTCTCTTCTTGATGCGGTGGCACATGTAGAAATTGGTATTTATCATTTCCAACTTGCATTACGGATACCTATGTGTTGTTACTTGAGGTCGTCTAATCACATGTCTTGCCTTTTGAAAGTCTAGTAGTGCAATCATATCCCCAAATGCAGTCTTCTTTGGTGGACCAACTTCACGAGCAATAATTTACTTTGCTTTTAATAGATGTTCCTTCGGATATCATGCGAACACATCTTCACTTTTTTGTAGGTCTAGCAACAAAAGCTTGGTTATTAGCTTGTCCTAACACTCTTTCATTCCATTTATCCTCCACCCATACAGTAAAACCTGTCTAAAGTGATATTGTTGGGACCAGAGGTAGGATATCACTTTATATAGGTTATCACTTTAGGCAGGTATAGTACATACAGTATCATACACACACATTTTCCTTTTTTTTACCGTTATCGTTTATACCGTTAGGGCGTTAGTTCGTGGCTGCTCATACCCGCGTGCCGGGGGAAGTTCCAAAGAAAAAAAACCCCTGTTTGCGTGTGGGTCCACCTTAGGAACCGCGTTGCAAGTACCACCCTGTCACATCCTCATGCACAAAGTCTTCTCCATGTCGAAGAAAGGTCAGCAATACACCACGATGACGAACGAAGTCCACCTTGCCCTCGTACGGTACAAGAAAGATCATCCTGGTGCCACACATAAAGAGCTGATCAAGTGGCTGAAGGACACTCATCAGCTCAAGGTCAGCCAAGTAATGGTGTCGGACACACTCAAACGGTCGGCGGAACTGCTCGCCAAGGCCACCACCTCCAACCTCAACTCCAAGCGTCAGAAGACGGTGAAATTCCCTGTCATGGAAGCTGCCTTAGCCGAATGGTTCCTTGCCAACCAAGAACACGTCAACCTGAGCGGGGACCTCATACGTGAGAGCGCAATGAAGATCATTGACTGCCTGTACCCGGATCACCCGCCGTTTGAGTTTTCAAATGGCTGGCTTGAAGCTTTCAAGGTCCGTCACGGGATCAAGAAGCATCGCAGGTTCGAGGAAAGAGGTTCAGTCGACATGACTACTGTTGCAGCTGCCCTTCCGGGAATTCGTCAAGTTCTTGACGCGTACGAATGGCGTGACATCTACAACATGGATGAGAGTGGGTTGT
>Ga0116227_10004784_pt1 | contig 29126 bp, 13 predicted proteins | sample S1TSphgellanicum_FD_89693 | JGI IMG/M metagenome (GOLD analysis project Ga0116227, IMG submission 89693) | Host-associated microbial communities from peat moss isolated from Minnesota, USA - S1T2_Fb - Sphagnum magellanicum MG | ecosystem: Host-associated > Plants > Peat moss > Unclassified... | reverse complement strand
TGGTAAAGAGATGGTTTAGTTAGGGGGAGGTAGGGAGTGTTAAGAAAGGATTAAAAAAAAGGGCTTTTTTTTTTTTTGGGGGGGGGGGGGTGTGTAGACATGGGTGTGGCTAATGTGAGAGCTTAAATTAACCCAAGAGCCCAATTAGAGAAGGGTCAAGTCGTAATATTTGCAAGGCTTCTTTTTTGCACCCACCTCAAGCAATTTGAAATGCAAAGAAAAGCCAAAACATTTATTTTTTTTCCTTTCAAAAGAAATGCAAGAAAAAAAAAAAGTGTCCATCCCACGGAAAAGGAAAGAAGAGAATAGCCCGTCAAAAAAATGTAATGAAATATTAGTATTCATCTGACTAAACGATGGGCCAAGGTGAGCCAACACCTACTTTGATACCTTCACCTTCTTGTGCAAGTGAGGCCTCTAAGGCCTCTTCAAGGTTACATGAATTTGAGAAATGCTAAATTTGAACTTAGAGACTTTGATTTAATCTAATGGTTGAATATGGGTCACCCCATGGCCTAAATGAGGTGAGGAAGAATTCTTTTTTAGTATTATTACAATTTTTGAAATGGGATTTTCAAAACAAAATGCTCCTTAGAGCCATTTACAAGCTTCATTGAAGTTGGAAACTCCAACGTGAGTGTCATTATGTGGTAGAATGTTGGAGACTATGAATTGGAGTCATTTTTGAAGTGTGACACAACATGAAAAGTTGAAGAAATCCTAGTTCAGATAATTATAAGAAGTTCAAACTTTTCTTTCATTTTTTTAAATTTGATACGTTTTTGTTACTCACATTTTGGTGTCAAAGATCAAAATGTTGTGAACTTGTTGTGCAAATTGCATTTGTTAAAACTGCTCATCACACTGAAATGCAAAATTAAAATTAAAATTATCACAAAAAAGAGAAGATTAAGTAAACCTTTCAAAATACTCCACTCAGACTCAAGAGTCAAGTGTAACTTACGATGGTGCCCATCACACACACACATGCAAGGATTAAAAGTTATAACTACATTGTAATGACAAAGGAAGGACTTCATGAGTACTATTGTTTTGGGAGTTGACATCAAGGAGGATTGGGAGTGGGTGACTTATGGAGGGGTGGGGGCAATTTTGCATGAGATAGGCTCATGTGTATTAGCATATTCCATATTACTCAACACCATAGTACTTTGGCAACTTGGACACTAATTATTATATTAACCATTGCACCAATGCAGTGGGCCTTCCGAGCATTATTGCATGGAAGGCCTTGAAATCAGGCCACGCCATTTCTATGAATGCAAGTTCTAGGCGTCGTAGTGGCGCTAGGGTCACCATGGGATCTATTAAACACAATTCACTTACATACGCCTAATGCCAAAAATTCGAGCATTGTGTCCTCACATGGAATCTGGAAGGAATTTGTAATCGAGATTTTGGGATATAATTGGAAAGGCTAGATGCAGCAGCTCTGGGTTTTGAAGGTTTCTTATGGGTTGTTTTTCCGTGTCTTGAGGAAATTTTGTGTAGGATTCTTGGAAAGATAAGGTGACAACACTTTGTCAACATTTAATGGATCTTGCATCTTAATACCCAAAAAGATCCCTACATGCAACCCCAAATCTAACCCTACAAGCATCGCCTAACTAGATCCTAGATACATTAGGTCCCATAGGAGGATTCAAGTTCATCACCTTGCACAAGAAAACATTAAGAAAAATGGTGACATAATTAGTAATTACAACCATATTAGAAGAACCGGAACTAGTTATGAGAGGTACTTGGATGTGGTTTTAGGTGAAATTTTTATAGACTTTTATATTTGTTTATACTTGAACCTTCTCCATTCAATACTCAAAAAAAATCATTTTCCCATGTGATTCTGTTGTGTTAAAGTTGGATTATGTCACATATGCGGAAGAGTTATCATTAGAGTACAAAAAATTGCTATATGAAAGAACCCAAATTGTTATACCCAGAAATAGAGAACTTAAAAATTTGAAGGCTTATTGCTCAACTTACATGTTTAAAAAATGGCAAGGCTTGGGTTGCCAACTGAGTTACTTTGGTGAACAACTAACATGCACTTTAGTGGAAGATTGAACTCAAAAGCATTTGCATGATGACCATGGGTTGCAACCACTTGGGCTATTGGCTTGATATTCCCCCACTTTACACAATGGATGATGAGTCAAGACGACAAAACATGATGGATTCTAACTTGCCCAATAAACAAACATCCGACCAAATGAATAAATTATTCACTTATGTAAGCCATGGCACACGTTGCAAGTAGCTACTATAAAGCCAACATGAACCAAAGTAAAGGCCCCATTAGTCTACCTAGTTCTTATTTGGACAATACATGTTGAGGTTATGATCAATTTGTCATCCAAAAAATGTCAAAACAATATTTTCATCAAGTCCAACCCCAACAAATTAAAAAATGCATGCAAAACAATCACAACATTATCAATTATGTAAAGTGGCACAATTGATCCATAGTGGTGTAATTAATCTTCCTTGGTAGGTACATTTATGCTACCTAATTACAATACACCTTTCTTACTTATATTGCATGGTTTTACAATATGGACCATGATAATCTGATTATTAATTTGGTGAAGATTTAGACAAGGAAATAGGTAATATGGATATAATGCATAAATAATTGTAACATGCAATATTTGGTCCATTTGGAGGTTATGTGATTGTGAAGGCTGGGAATGCTATGGACCCTTTTTGGTGTGCCGCCTTTGCCACAAGTAGTGGTTTAACTACATAACCTTGTTCACAAAGAACAATATCCAACATTGATGTTTTTATTAAATGTGTGTTTGGTTGTTATCGTGATGTGTGGGGAAACATGTCGTGGCAATAGATGAGTTGAAGGATCTTATATCCGTGCAACCTTGACCATAGTGATGAGAATTTGCAATCTAAAGGAAGGATTGCATTAACACGTAAGCCCATAAGGAATAAAATCATATAATCACGACCGTGCCATGCATGTGAAAGGTTTTAACTTTTGTGACACGTGTTCATCCCATGTGGATATGGTGTGATCAAGGTTTTTTAATTGGATTTGTTCGTACTTACAAAGTTGTCGTTCAAAATTTGTGAACATTTAGATTCCTTGGCTACGATCATCAATTTGTACTCCTTTGACAATCGGGTATGCACTTACATGATAGGTAAAGCTACTTTGGTGTCAATCTTGCAAAGTACATATGAGTTGCAATATAGGTTTATTGAAAGTTGGTTGCAAGCCAAGTTAGGTTGTTTGTTAGTTGCTCATGTATTGGTGGTATTGGAAAATGATAGTAGGATTGGAACATTAGGTTAGATCAAAGTCGTCCATTAGTGATTTGAAATCCCATGGAAAGTTCCATTTTAACCTTTTAGACACATTTTTTGTTCTTTACCTACGACTTATAGTTTAGATGGCAAGATCTCCACAACCAATTGAAACAATCTAGCTATTAAGCTGTCAACTCATGATATAATTACCACATTGCTAAACATGACCTTTTTATTCTTTGTAAAGCCTTAAAATTTTGTTGAAGGCCAACAATGTTTTTCATCTCATCACTCAGACTTGCATTAATATTTTTAATTTCTGAATTTAGGAACCTTTTTTCAATTATTGGCCAAACTTTTATTGGTCCATAAACCCAAAATATTTAATTCTTTTGGAATTGGAAAGGCACTTCCTTTTCCAATTAGCAATTATTGGCTATTTTTATTTTATCCATTTCTTGTGTAGCCTAAGTTCGCCTTACATATCATTACCAAATTGGACAATACATAGATGTTGTGATATATGTCTAAGTGGCAATTCCTGCCATTCACTTACAATGAAAAATACTATTATGAGCAGCTCCTCTTCCCCCAAAACATCTTGGAAATTCAAAATATCCTACACAAGTACCCACCAGTTCTTTCATTGAAAAAGGGAGAACCACCCAACAATGGTCCAAACTCCAATTCAATTTCCAGCCAGTTGTAAAATGAAAGGTTTGCAAAACCACCCACTGAAAATATGCAAGAAACAAATATGGATTGTGTTTGTCTATGAATGCGAAACAACGTTCTATGCATCTCATCCAACTTCATTTTGATCAGTATTCAATTATACCCAATTTATGCAAATTTTATTCCATGATATTTCAAACATCAAAGAGGTATAAAATTATTTTCTGTTTTATTTTGTTGTCCATTACATTCTACAAATTGAACATTAAGATTTTCCTTTCATATATTGTGATTGAAACATGGTGCAAGTACATTGCCCAATAAATTTTGATAAACTTCCATTCTTTTGAATTGAATCAATTGAACTTTTCATTCTCTTGACTTCAAACTCAAACAATTCATTTCTATAACTTGAAAATGAAATTCAAATCACTAATCTCAATTATTCTCAATTTCAAATCACTAATTGAGATTAAAATTGAATGTTTCCATTCTACAATCTGCTTGAATTCAATCACTTGAATTGCAGATTAAATAGCACCATCATTGTCTACGTCATCCCAAATGCATGACTACACAAGTCACAAATAAGGGTAAATGCATCAATAGTCATATTGCAAACAAAGCAACTTTAGATTGGAACTAGACTTTTTTCTTGTATAACTGGTGCCCCATCCTAACTTTAAGTTGAACAAATTAAAGTTATCATGTGTAAAGTCATCCTGTCTTTGGGCCCTAGTATGACCCTCCATTTTCTGTTTCATCCCCACATGGAGTCTAACTGGAATGTGAGCCAAATTGGCGACCATTTAAGTCATGAAAGGAACTGGGTAATCACATTTCAGGATTCAGTTTGGAGACATAATTGGAGTTGTGACTGAACATACAAACCTTAAATGGCCATTTGTCCCCAAAATTTTCTTTTGTGACCAACTTATTGCTAATTAGGAATCACCTTTAGTTCGTGCATTCCACACCTAAACATATTTGAGGAAATTGTGTGGATTCTAGTTTCAGCACAAAAACTGTAATTTTCATTTTGTAGCTGATTTGATGAAATGGGTTATCAGAATTATGGTTTAAACTAATGCACACAGAGCCAGTCCTGTGCTCTGAAGTCGTGAATTGAAATGCTGCATTATTAGCTGAAACTGACAATGCAAAAACAAAAAACACAATTTTGTGCTAAAACAAAGTCAATTTGCACTGTTCACACAAGCCCTTCAAGTACCCACTTTCCATTCACACCTTCATTGCCAATAACCGTGGGTTCCAGTTCTTTTTTCTTTTAAAAAAATTAAAATCGAAGAACCACTGGTTATGATTTCTGGAGGAAACAATCAGAAGTAATGAACCTCCAGTTCTGATCAGTATTTCAAAAGCTCAAAGATCTTGCAGCTGTCATGAAAATAGTGAGCAAAGAACCATGCGGTTATGGCCAGTTCTCTCCATTTCTTAAAATTCTATTGAGCATGGCAGTTGTATATCAGAACAGGTTTTCTGCTTTTGAGAACAGCACTTATGAGATCAAAGAACCACCTTGGTAACTCAGTGGGGTTTGGTGCCATTTCGGACACCTACAAAAAACTGCTTGACACTACTTGGAGCTGGATATATGGATACTTTCAATCCTAATAGAAGCATAAAAAAGATAAGCACATCACATTGAGAAAAAATGTACCAACAAAAAATGCTTGGTAAATTCATATCTACACACACGCGCACACACACACACACATGTTGTTAGAATGTTTGATGACATTGGTAGGAAACATATTAAAAACACATCTGCATAATATTTTGGGCATTTAAATCAATCATAGTTTGCTAGATTCAAGCAATATCATAAACTAGAGACAATATCTTTAATGGCATGAGAAATATACCTGGATTCAAAATGCTCAATTTGAGATGAAATTTGGTGGCAATATGCAAAAATTGTACATACTCATGACCTTGAAAGAAAAAGGGGGAGGGGGGGGGGGAGGGGATTTGCAAATGGACCAAAGATTTTCTCTAGCCACCAGAAAATCTTATCACATGGTCATTGTAACAACACAAGCACATTTTACAACCATGCTAACTCAAACAAAACTTGAATAAATTTACATACTTCAATAATTTGATGATCCAAACCAATGCACAAGTCCAACCACAAACTACTCTAATCTATGCAGGGAATTAAATCTATGAATCTATGGGGGTCAAATCATTTCAATCTTTCTCTTATGAGTCTCAAGTGACATTGTTTGGCAAATCAGAGCATTCACCCTCACAAATTTGAACCCAATAGAATATTAAACCATGAAACAACCAAGGGATAGAAAGACTTCCAAAGATGAGGAATATAATTGAAAAGAAGATCTAATAGCAAGTCATACTAAAGACATGATTTCCTCCAAAGACTTATCAGGTGCTATCAACCCCTACTAGAGTCCCAAATGAACAACCACCAAAAACAAATGCATTGGGTGCATCCAGAGGTCTAGAATAATCAAACATTCTCTTCCTTCAAACCCACATAACACACGAGACCTCTGTTTGCCAAACTTTGTCACTCTCAAGATCTTTAATAATCTTCATCATCCCCCCAACCATAGACTCCTACTCCTAATGTTAAATTGTAGTTCTCTAAAGGATGCAGAGCGCAACAAAACAACTCGTCCTTCAAAACAATCATAGACTACACCTTTAGGCATTCTTGCTCCCATTGTCACCAAGCATAGCAAACTCTTTACAACCTCAAAGCATATATGCTAAAGATAACCCCCTCCCAAAAAAAACCATTGAAAAACTTGGATACTTGTAACAGAAATTTTGCAGCATTTTAACTTCCACCTACATCTGAACTTGACTGATGTCAAACAAGGAATATCTGCCCAATAGCACCACACCACTCAAAGCTCACCCATAAGGAAAGCCATACACAAATTAAACGATGTTGTTCATAAAGATTTTAGGAAGCTCATAACATGCAAAAGAACGAGACACTACAAAAACAAAAAACTCACAAGACTAACCATTAGTTACCATCAACTGTCAAACTTTTGTTGTCTTCAATTTTTGGCAATTGACAGCATTGTACATTCTCCAGTAGGGTTTCATACCACATTTTTTCATCACACCCCTTTCAAATGCATCCATTAAATTGAGTAGCCATAAAGAATTTATGGTAGGTATAATGTGCCCAATTAAAGATCCATGAATAATGTTCACTTAGAATTTAGGATTACACATTCAAATCACATTAGCAAAAATTATTATAATAAACCCATAATTTGAAAATGATTATATTTTTGAAGCAAGATTGATCAAATGGCCAAATTTTGTTATAAAACAAGGAAATGGCAAATTTGTTATGGAACAAATAATGTCATTTGCAAGCATCCTAATTTTGTTTATGTTTTGCAAGAACGACTAAATCCACAAACTTGCTCATCTAAAACAATAGGAGCAAGTTACCCATCCCACACCCCCTAGTTTCTCCTATCTCTTTTTGCACATAATATGTGCAAAACGGGTATGACTATCTCAATGTGAATGTTCAAATGTGCAACACATTTGATTGGCAAAAAAAGACCAAGTATGTAAAGGTTTTATGAAAAGGCTTAATGTCACCTTCATGATCAATTTGTTATTCCCAAGGGAACTTGTGTTTCACATCTCACAAATAGTATAGAAATTTGTCGCTTAAAGTCATAATAACCTTGCTATGATCCAACAAATCTCAATTCCATCATCTTTCAATTCAAAAGACAAAATATTTCCTGTCACAAATCAATAATGTGATGATCATGTAAAAGAAAGGAAAGTTGTAATGCCTAACAACTTCAATGGGTCTTTTAGGACGTAGCTAAAACTTAAATATAGTTCATCTAGCACATTTTTTCAAGAACTACCATTGGTTTTCTGAATGGCTTTTCCTCATAAAATAATGATGAAAATATATGACACTACATGATGACACATCCAAACTCATTTCTAAGGTGAAACAATTTATATTTCACCAAAAAATAATAATTCAGTTAGAGAAAATTTGAGGCATAGATGCACAAATGGTCACAACTATTAAAATTTTCAAACTTTCCTCTTGTTCATATATTTACTTGTTGGATGTGTTTCTCAACATGCCCGAATAGTGATTTTCTTTGCAAAATCACAGCCAATCTCATGACCCATAATGAAAAAAAGATGTGAATGGTTTGTTCGTCTAAATATTCAAGTCTCCCACTTGCAAAGGCTTTGGTAAGTAGTGTCAAATAATGCACAAAGTGGTTTTTCTACTATCATCACAAATTAGCCCAAATGACTACAGACATTGGAACACATGCCAACCAAGAACTCTAGAAAGATGGGCTCAACAAACACCTCCGCTAGTGACATTGTGAAATATATAACGAACACAACAATGAAAATAACAATGTGTCATTACCTAGTGTCAAATTACCAATTTAATGTAATATATGCCACAATAAACACCACATATTCTATGTTGCAATGGATGAAACCATAAAGTTTATATCACACATGTCATGAGCCATGGCTTTTTGTGTGAGAAAACCCACATTCTCTTGTATTGAAATAGTTGGATTGCTACAAAGATAATACAACAAAGTAATACAACTCAACTTAGCATGGGACCAAGCTCTTTCCAACCTTAGAAATTTTATGAGACTTGCATTCAACTTGAAATCAAATAATCAAACACTAACAAATCAAACAACCACGATTCCTTCATCTAGCTTGACCAACTTTGCCCATGAGAAGCAAATATGTTATTATAGGACTATGCATAACAAGATAAATCATCTTGTTAAAAATATTTAAATTGTATTCAAAGAAACTCTAGCAAATTCAAACTTTTCCATTCAAAGATGTTAAGCAAATTTTGCATAGTATAAATACCATTGAAAAATAGATTGACAAAATACAATGATAAAATCATGAAGAACAAATTGTACTTGTGGTTAGGACAAACTTTATTGGTGTCCAATGTAACTTTGTAGATGATCACACAATTGAATGGTGAAACGCCTCTTGGCCTTCATCTCACAACTCAAGCTCCCAAGTGTTGTGTCTATGTACATTCTTGCCCAACTATGTCACATTCTTATTGTCATGTTTCTTGGTTGTAATTGTGCTTCATATATATTTTTTAAATGTCAAGGGTCATCAATATAGTATCAATGTCTAGCTCTACTTGCAAATGATTGAATTGCATAACAAACAATAACTAGTGAGGTCATGAACCACTTGGCAACATGCAATGTTATTAAGTATTTTTTGAAACAACTTTTTAACTTTGTTACATTTGGCATTTTCTAATACATTTCAACTTTTCTTATGCTTGTAGTAGTACAACTTTTTAAAGTATGGAATGATCTCCTTGAAATGAAAGGTCATAATCCAATACAACAAAGGGTATCCCTTGTTTTCAAATAAATAAAAGGGAATTTTTTTGGCATGGAATTCATTTTGAATTGAATAATCACAAGTACTAAATTTTTTAATTATAGAATGTGGACCCTTAAATCCAAAAAGTTTTATGAATACATATGTAAGTTATTTGTTGAAATGGACTACTACTTGCAACACCATTGTGTAACCAATTTTCAGCATGATAGATTATCATCAAGAACGTGAATTACTTTCAAGGTAGACAATAGTAGAAAAAATAGAAAATACATGAACAAAAATATAAGGTGTAGTATATTGATTATTGGTTGTTGTTGTTTTTTTTGGTTATCAATTGTTGATCTCACCTTGATCTCAACTCTTTAATGGATAAACTACCACTTTTCACCTTGAATCCTCATCCTTTCATAGATATTTTCAATGTCCACTTGTGTATCTATTTTATTGTGTTGTGCATTTCAAATGCAACCTTTTCATGAACATTATTATCCTTCACTTTCAATCATGTCTCAAAGGTTATGTGTATCAACCATAACCATTATAATTCTAATTTTGCAATATGTTCATCTAACATTAACAAATTTAACAGTAAAAAAAAAAGTGGTAGAGATAAATTACTTTTTAATACCAAGATTTACAATTGGGATCTATTTTACGTTCCTTGGGGTACAATCACAGTTGGGGTACACAAAAGGAATGTCTCACCTCAAAATCACTCACATGACACTACTTTGAATGACCACTATGTTTACCGATTCATTTATTTTGGTGAATTTATTTTTTCATTTAATATTCACATTCTTTGTGATTGAAATGGTTTTGATTTGGATGATTTAAACATGTTTTTAAATGTCTTAAAACACATTTCAGGAATGTTGTCCCACTATGTAGTTTTATTGGAAAGGAATCAACAAGAATAACAATATTTGTTCAAATTGATTCATATTTTAACCACAAATAAAATAAAGTATGTTCTATGTGATGGTATAAAATTTTGGTACTATAAAAAACCAATTTTTTTGGAATTGATGTTAGAATCTTGAATTTTTTTCATCAAAAAGGTTACATTAATAAGGACAATGATATTAATAAATATTTTACATTCCAAAGGTTTAGGGGGAAGTATAGGAAATATGGATCTAAAAAATGTGGGTCATGTGATGCACTCCCAAGCTCTTTAATGGACTCAAATGTGAACCCAAACTGAAAATAGCGCAAAAACAAGGAGTCAGGGCACGTCACTTGGCTCGCAGCACTTTGAGGGGTAGAGGGATGTGCTGGAGCTCCGAGATGGGACTAGGAAGAGTGACAAGCATCAACTACTCACACGGACCTACACAAAACCAACACAAGGTGATTAGTGCATAATTGGAGCACTTTTAGTGCTAGGACAAGCCATGGGCATACTTGGACTCACAAGACTCACCATGGCCCGAACTAGGGGGAAGCCACCACCTTCCCTTTTATATTATACTATGTGCCTCTCCACGAGGCCCACATCCAAATGGCTTTTTGTATCGGGACTCCCAAGTGGGAGTCCCGAAATTGCCAAAGTTGGGACTCCCGCAACTTTGGGGCTCCATAACCTTGTGTGCAGACCTTCGATTAAGATGAGGTTTGAAACAAAGTTGTAGTCCTTGTCAAGATCTTTCCAATGGTATGTCCCATGCCACCTACACACAAGGAAATCGGGTCGATTCTAACTTTTAATGGTCGGGAGTCAAATTGTCAATTTGACTCTCGGACCTTCATTCGGCCATAATTTGTGTTTCAGATGTCCAAATGGGTAATGCGAACCCATTTTGAACATCTACATTTCAATAGCTTTCCAATGGTATGAAGAACTCTTCAAGGCTTGGGTTTTTGCCCTTGTAATCGTTCTCTGAACATTTGGGAGTCCACCAGGATTCTAACTCCCAACATGGGAGTTCACTTGGGAGTGTGAGGGTTCTTTCCCTCACACTCTTTTGCACTCCCAAGGGCATGAGAATGCAATTCCTGGGCTTAGTCTTGGCCCGCACCCTTGCAAGCCCTTTGCCTTGGTTGCGAGCCCAAGGCTAGGGTTGCGACAACTATGTTTACCGATTCATTTATTTTGGTGAATTTATTTTTTCATTTAATACTCACATTCTTTGTGATTGAAATGGTTGTGATTGGTTGTGATTTGGATGATTTAAACATGTTTTTAAATGTCTTAAAACACATTTCAGGAATGTTGTCCCACGACATAGTTTTATTGGAAAGGAATCAACAGGAATACCAATATTTGTTCAAATTGATTCATATTTTAACCACAAATAAAATAAAGTATGTTCTACATGATGGCATAAAATTTTGGTACTATAAAAAACCAATTTTTTTGGAATTGATGTTAGAATCTTGAATTTTCTTCATCAAAAAGGTTACATTAATAAGGACAATGATATTAATAAATATTTTACATTCCAAAGGTTTAGGGGGAAGTATAAGAAATGTGGATCTTAAAAAAATGGTATTTTTTAATGTTTTTACCAAGACTTTGGCACTCCAAATGAGAGACTGTCATTCTGGAAATGTTTTAGAGTCTTGCGTTCCTTTATGGTTTATGTTTCAACAAGACATCCAAAAAACATTTAATTAATTGTTTTCAAAATTTGCAGCACTTTTTGGTTGAATGACTAAACATACATGGCATCCTTTCATTGTTTCACATCTCAAAACATGATTTGGCCTCAAGACTCAGGATTGAAGACACAAGACAGTCATGTGTACTTCATGGTTCTTGTTGTGGTACCCCAACTGTGATTGTACCCCTTGGAGTTTTCCTCCTTGAAGTTCCTTTTGGTAAGTTCAAAAAAAATTGTAATCTAAGAAGATTAGTAAGCAATACATAAGCAAACGAAAAGACTATATTTAGTAGTTTCATGAGTGTGTATGAATTTGACAACACATGCATTCTTTGTGTACATTTTAATTAGTGTTGATTTTTTCTAAAAACCTAGGTATGCAACCTTTTGCATTGTTTGTGGTTTCTTTATCCAATCTTGATTTTGAAAAACCATTCATTAAACAAATAATCTATTAAATAACAATGCTTCAAAGAACTTACACCATGCTTCATTAATTGTTCATTTTTTTACAAACAATTTTTGCACCTATGAGAAATTACAGACTATTCATGACACACTTTTTAAATCATTTTCCTACACTTGGATCTAAACATAATATGCATGGAAAGTTTATATTTTTTTAATGTTTTAAGAAATTACAAACCATTATTTATTGAGGACACATGGACAATGAGAAGAATTAAACACATAAATATGATGGAAACATGTTTGAACATCTCCACCCCACAATAATGAACATTCCTTCATATTATTTTAGAGGAAATATGCAATATGATGATGTAAAAGCCTATGATGTGCATTAATTACAGTTAAAATATTGTGACTTTGAAGAACACCTTCAATTGGAATTGCTTGTTACAAATTTATTGATGATAATGATTGGTTTAAATGTAAAGATTTAAATGGTTTCTCATTTTTTAAATGATTTTTTTCATAATTATGAATAGGAATAGGTGAACATTAATTATAAAGTTAAGATTTAGTGTAAAAATGTAATTTATTATTATGTGATGGAGATGTTGGACTAGGTGTTATGAGAATGAAAAGCATCATAATATTAGTTTGTGTGTGGATGGTTAAACCAAAACTAACATTCTATTTGATTTTTATGAAAACAAGTTCAACATATTAAAGACATTTGTAAAATGCTTTGATTTTAAGGTGAAAACTCCCCAAACAAATATCAATGCAAGGTGAAATCAAAAGGTTAACTTGAAAAAGTACATAAACTTAAAATGAGGACTAGGACTCTTAGAAACACCAAAATTGGTCTCCTAGGTTTGAAACTTCATTCTCATGCCTCCACTACAACTTCACAGCTGCTAATCATTTATTTCAAATTTCATGCACATCTTGAACAATAAATGTGTCACTAACACATTATTCAACCCTATTTTAGCAAAATTTGTTGACTTTGTAGATAGGTAGCCTTTGGATAAAATATGGATTTTGGGATGAAACCCCTATCCAAACACATGGTTATTTTACATTTTAAAAAAATTGTTAGAGATTAAATAATTTTGATCAACAAAACCATGAAAGAAAGTATTGAAAGAGTAAAATTAGGTGTTGCATCCCAAAAAGAAACAAACATACATACATATCTAAATATGATTACAAGTTTTTATTGATTTATAAAATTATAAGCACCAAATGTATTGCAAGTTAGATGCATTTCAAAACCAACTTTAACCATTGATGTTGTAATATTACATCTTTGAATTGAGTTTGTATTTTCTACTTTTCCTATAATTGATTCAATATGAAGGACTTGAAGATAATGTTCTTGATTGTTATTTTTTTCAATCTAGAGATCAATTTATTTTCAATTTTATTAACAAGATGTTTATGTTTTGTCACATATTTTATTGTAACATCAAAATGTGCTTCAATGGATTTGAATTTTTATACATTATTTTTCACACAATTTGAAGGGAACATTAGACATATTATATATTGCATTATTGTTATGGAATTGTGATTGGTCAACATACACTCTTCCATTACCCATGTGTAAGAACACTAGATTTAATCCAAAATTGATGGATTATTAATCATTTTACTTATTATATGTGTTTTAGAATGAAAATAATTATGGAATGAGAATAATTGTGATTATGTATATTATTATGTGCATGGTATTTGTGAGTTGTAGTGGACCAATTTTTGCATGATAGGAGTTTCTACTAATACATTTTTCTAATGTAATTGGACTATTTCAAAAATATAAATTTGTTGAATGTTCAAATTATGGGCAATTTTTTTAGAAATATATTTTATAACCACCTTGTATTACATCCCATGATACATTTTTGTGAACAAATCCATAGGAATTTCATTAATATCATGTTTTAATGGACTTTGCAATTTCCCCTAATTTTGGTGCTTTTAAAAAGTTCATAACAAGTCATATTGAATTGTTTTGAAAACCCTATTTGAATGGTTGATACTAATTTTGAAGAATTTAGATGTTATTTCATTACAAACAATTAATTTTTTAAGGTATTGTTACATTAAAGGTCATGCGCATAAAAACATTTCCATTTGTGCAAAACATTAGCTTTTCAAATAATTTCATGGTCATATTTAATAATCACATACATGAATCGCTTTTAATAAAATTTGAAAATCATTTGACTTGGGACAAATCGTAATCCATTGTGAAACAAAAAAATTATAGTGTTATGCCAATTTATAGGAAACTTTAGCCTATGAAATGCCCAAAGTTATCATTTTCATAAATTTGTACCTAGAAGTGATTATGTACACATTAAGATTCTATTTTAAAGCATTTCACATCTTTTAAATGACATGGAGTGATTTTTCATAAAACAATTATAATAAAAACTAAGATGGTTTATTAATGTTTAATTATCATCACGAAATTATTAATAAACCAATTTACCTTAATTAAAAGAAAGGTTAATCCATAGGTGTTTTCACACTAAGGTGTACCACCTATCATTAAATTTGTCCCTTTTTTGAATCCATAATTGAAATGCATAGACTTTTTTTTTTTTCAACATGTGTTTTACAATTTAATTACTTGTTAATAGCACCCAACTAAGTCCCAAATTAATAGTAATGTCAAGGAAGAAGACCAATAAAATTAATTAGATAAATTTTTAGTAGTGAATAATTGTGCTATAATTGCTCCAATAGGAATTAGGATTTACATTTTTCAAAAAAAAACCTACTTTTAATAAGGTGGTAGCATTACCCTTTAACATAACTACCTTCCCTAATTTCAACATTATCATTATGCTAGTGAGGTGTGTGGCACTACCTTGCCGAAATGGAATGAGATATAACAATGAGGGGTTGGCAAGTTCTCCCTACATCAAAATTACCATAAGGGCAATGACTTCTATAAACCTAAAAAATGATACAAGCACACTCCATGAAAGTACTCAAGTCTCAACTACTGCCTATCATATATCTTCTTTCCTTTTTTTTAGTTTACTATCACATTCTACCATCACTCCAAAGCAAAAAAATGAAAAAATAAAATAAAATCTAGAAAGAAATAAAATAGTACCAAGTTGTCTCATTACACCGAACCATGGTCAAGAAGCATAGTAAGGGGTTAACATCTTCCTTCCTCTAAAGAGTCTAGTAATTAAGAAATTGAAAACCTATATTAAACATTCCCAACCTCCAAGATGAAGGTACAAAAGAATAAAAAGGAAAGAAAAGTAAAAGAGAGGGGGTAGAGAAGAGGAGGAGAAAATGATACATGTGAAAGAAAATTGAAAAAAAAGTCGAAAACAAGGCCAAGGTCATCCTTTCCTTGAAATCATCCTCCTCCATAAACATGCCTAAAAGAAAGTCCCATTAAACTAGATGTACGAAAAAATATGTTTGTCTGAAACATGTACCAAACTTCAATCTCCAAAGGATTTCAAATTAAAATATGTGTTCCATCTTTGAATAGTTTTCCTAATGTCAAATAGATACTTTCAAAAGCAAAATGTCTCTTCTCCAATTGATATCATTGTCAATATTGTTGTTGTTTTTATCAACATCTAGAGTGATGTGATACTCATTTTGTAAACTTTAATGTTTTGAAAGTTTTTCATCAATTTTTTAAAAATCTTCAATTCGCTCCATGTCCTACCCATTGGTAAGACAATTTAATTTTCAAATAGATCAACCAATAAGCATCACATATTGTCTCATGGGCATGCTATGAATGTTCTTAAAATTTTCACAAATATTTGCATCACAACAACACCAACATGTATCCAAAACATTTTTGAAAAATTTAACAATGAACTTTACATTATATTAACCATTTGAAATTACAATATTATTTTTTATTTAAACTTTTAACAAATTACAATAACATTTAGCCCTAACTATTTGGTCTTAGCTCAACATGTATTGCAAAAAATTCTCAAAATCATAAGTAAAGCATGCTTGTCTAAACAATGTTGAATACAAAACTTATTGAGGGATTATTTGAAGTTGGGCATTAGTAAAGCACAATGCGTCAAAGGCTTAGAAGTTTTGTTGTCATGAATGAATAGATTTACTAAAATTGCAACAATAATAACATGTTCTAAAAATTGAAGAATCATAGCTTCTAGTGTCATGATTCCTAAATTCAAATCAATGAATTGATCATACATCATATAATATTATTATTTAGTAACAATCAACTAAAAGAATAACATGATTTTATACAAGTAACACAATACAATGTAAGGCATGATAACCCATTACAAATAATCACATTTTTGCTAAACTCACTTTCTTTGATTCCAAAGTTAAAGTTACCAATAAGACTTTAAATTATGAAAGTTTTATGGGTTATTTGTGCAATTTTGTAAGTTGACGATTCGTCAAAAGAAACATGAGTTTTTTTCTTGATAGAGTCAAAAGTTACAATTACAAAAGAATTTAAAACAATATCATGAACTCTCTATAACACCAAAAATTGGTTAATTTTTCTATTAATCAATTCATTTTTTATTTCTTAATTATGTAATTTTTATAAAAAATGCAATTTTCAAAAAATAAAAATGAAAATTTATATGAACACCAAAGTTTCCATTTAAGAAACACATTCAAAGTTTTATCTTTCTTTCTCATGAATTTTTTTTAATCATGCTAATTGATCTCATGTTCATTTTTTTCAACTTTTTTTTTTTCCTTTTATATACTATGATCATTTGCTACATTATTTAACTTGTGCTTCATGTCTGTTTCAAGGAAATGAAAAATATGTATATGCATCTTCACCTTGTTGATATGTAGGTCTTATACAAACAAAATAAAATTCAAGGTGAAAGCACACTACAGTGGTACATTTTGAGCAAGAAAATTTACTTGTTTTTTTATACATCTTGTATTATTTTGGGGATAAAATTTTTCACATTTCATCTAGTGTTTTGAGAAACATTAAAAATGGATTTTTGACACAAAACCTCCCACACAATTCTTGTTATCTTTCAAATGATACTGTTTTTTCAAAAATCTTTTATATATTCTGTCACAACCTTAGCTTTGGGCTCGCGACCAAAGCAAAGGGGTTGCAAGGTTGCGGGTCAAGAGGAAGGAAGCCCGAGAGTCAAGGCAAAGGCATTGCAATGTTGCGGGCCAAGAGGAAGTCGGGGAGTCACATCACATACTCCCGAGAGTGTAAGAAAGTGTGAGGGCGCGACCAAGGTAAAGGGGTTGCAAGGTTGCGGGCCAAGAGGAAGGAAGCCCGAGAATCAAAGCAAAGGCATTGCAAGGTTGCGGGCCAAGAGGAAGCCGGGGAGTCATATCACATACTCCCGAGAGTGTAAGAAAGTGTGAGGGAATGTGAGGGAGTGAACACTCACACTCTCAAGGCAACTCCCACTTTGGGAGATGGAGTCCCGATAGACTCCCGAAACTTCAGAGAGTGATTGCAGGGGTCAAAACCCAATGGCTTGTGGCGTTCTTTATATCATTGGAAAGATCTTGGAACGCAGATGTCTAAAGTGGGCTCACATTGCTCATTTGGACATCTGAAACGTAAGTTATGGCCAAAAGAAGGGCTGGGAGTCAAATTGCCAATTTGACTCCCGACCACAAAAAGTCGGGAATCGACACAATTTACTTAGCTGCAGGGGCGTGCCACATATTGTTGGAAAGCTCTCAATGAGAGCTACAACTTTGCTTTAGATCGCACTTCAATCGGAGGTTTGTTCGTAAAGTTATGGGGCTCCAAAGTTGCGGGAGACCCAGCTGGCGGGATTTCGGGACTCCCACTCGGGAGTCTTGGAGTCTCGGGAGAGAAAATCCATTTGGATGTAAGCTCCGTGGCCAGCCACAGAATATACTATAAGGGGGAAGGTGGTGGCTTCCCCCAAGTCCGGGCCGTAGTGAGTCTTGTGTGTCCGTGTTGCCCATGGCTCGTCCTAGCACGAAGGGTGCTCCAACTATGCACTAACCACTTTGTGTGGGTTTTGTGCAGGCCTGTGTGAGTGAGTGAAGCTTGTCAACTCTTCCTAGTCCCATCCCGGAGCTCCAACACGCCCTTCTACCCCTCAAAATGTTGTGAGCTAGGGAGCGTGCTCCGACTCCTCCCTCTTGCGCTGTTTTCTACTTGGGCTCACATTTGAGTCCTTTAAGGAGTTGGGAGTGTGTCATATTCACACACTTACGCTTGTTTGAATGAAAAACTTCATCCACTTGTTTTTTGTGAAATCACATGAGTGGAATTCTTCATATATAATTGATTGGGATAATGAACTCATATGTAATATATGATTGAGTACTAAATCAAAGTTTGATAATCGTTTGAATGGTTTTAAAGTATATTTGCACTTTGTAGTATATTGTTTCAATTATAGTTTTTTCATTAATATATTTTTTTATAATATCAATTTCAAAGTGAGAATTTTTTAACTATCTTATTCTTTGGGTTTTGAACTACTTTATTCCAAGTATTATTTGCAAAAAAACTATTTCAATATTAGTTTAGTAGAAGTTCAGAAACACACAATTTCAAAAAGTAGAATTTGTGACAACAATTTTTGACCATTGTCGTGTGCTTTCACCCTTCACAATTATTGTTGCTTGTTAAGGTTTAATAAGATCATCAACATGCATATTCATTTTATTAACTATTAAAATCCCATCTTCATTAAAAAAAAATGACTTCTAGTTGAAGTTATAATAGATTTTTTGGAGATAATGAAAACATGGATCCCACAACCTATTTGGTCATGTAGTCATGTGTGTCACATATGATTACAAAATTAATTATGAATGTAGTTATAGATCCATGCTTTTGGCATAGTCATAAATTCAACTCAATCAATATCATTTCAACTTCCATGCAAAATAAAAAAAACTATTGGTTTATCATTAAAGGAACATATGAAATTCTAGTCTTTTTATCTAACAAATAATATGATTTCAAATGTCATCATGATGACATTACATGGTGACCTTAATATTTCATTTTATGGAAATGTTAAATTAACAATTCATCCACAATGATTCAATATATTAACATTGTTTCAAGAATCAATTCATTAATGCAAAAAATAATAGTGTAGACACATGTCAAAACAACAATGATAAATTTGAAAATGTACAAGAAATGTTGCATTAGATATCCATTGTGCAAAACATATTGATTCCAAATCAAACTCACCGTTAGTTTAGAAATATCATAACTCTTGCACCAAGCCAAGTTTTTGAAACACTAGGTTATTCCCAAAGATGTTCATGTTGACAAATTTAATTTTCAGCATTTTGAGGTCCAAAAAACACAAACTTTCATACTAGAAAGTTCAATAGTTTTTTGTACATCCAACAAAACTATTTATTGATTGTGGTTTTGTTGGATGTATAAAAAACTATTGAATGTAGTTTTTACCTTAAAGAATTCCAATTACAAAGTGATGCAACTTCACTAGTGGTTTACACTCTAAAATTCAAGTTAAAAAAACATGAACAAGTTGAATTTGTACTAGTAATTACATGACACATGGTGGTTTAGTAAAAGCTGCAACTGAAATATCCCAAAGTTCAAGTTAAATTTTCTAATTCAAAAGAAATTATATAGATCTTATTTAATAACCCTAAAAGTGACCAATTTATGATTATAAAAAATTCACTTATATACCCTTAAAAGATATCCTACACAGATATAATTTCCCATACAATTAATCGTACCTCACACCATACATCGAGCACAAGCATTAATACTGGATTATTGACACTTGATCCTATTGATGTTTACAAACATGGATTAACGTACACATCACTATCATGTCTCAAAAATAAAAAAACCATTTCTTCGATCTTCAACCTTTGCAAATGAAAAACTTTCAAATTTATCCAAATATAGCTATAAAAATGCTTCGTCTACAAAACTACATATTGGTTTCTACTTGCACCTCACCAAGTGAGCCATTCTACTATCAATTTTGAAAAATATTTGAACTCAACATGTTGTTCACAAATAATTGTCAACAACTTCAATGTTGATATGCTTGACCAAATTCAACACAAACAAATGACCAACAAGAATTCATTCTATCTTCAATTTAATGAAGTTGCCACAAATGTACGTTTCTCAACTATATCGGTTCTAGACAGATGTACCTAATCAACAATGCAAGAGTTGTTGAAGATTATTGGACTAATCATAAACTATTTTATTTTGCATTCAAACTTCCTGATTATGTTCCACACTATCATCACAGAAGTTCAAGAACAACCTTTCTTCCATAACCACAACTATTGTTCCTGGGCCAGAGACATTACACAATCACTTTCATAAGAACATCTGTTTTGCCCAGGGCAGAGACAGTACACACCTTTTTTTGCTAGGGCAGAGACGTCTCACAATCACTTTCACATCTGTTTTCACTGGGGCGGAGACATTGCTTCTTTGTGATCAACGTTTGTTAGGTTCAATAGCATTGAGCATTAATCCAATAGTTCAATAGTGTTGGGCAGCAATCTTGTATCACATGACATTTGACCAAATCACATTGCCAGAATTTGAAATTTCAACATCTAAATTGTTGTTCCTTATGCCTCACCATTTAAGATTTTTGTTATATCTTCCAACTTTGATAGATTATCAAGTTTCAATTCAGTGATTGATTTGCAAATAACAACCAATAAGGAATGGAACAGCATCATACTCTTCTATTCTCCAATAATAAAGATATAAAGGTTGTTTGTGTGGGAGCTTCAAGCAACATAAGCCAATTTTTAACAAGGTGGGTTGGTTAGTTGCTTAGAGATATATCAACTATGTTTAGGCAAAGGTTTTCGAAGTGTTTTAACAAATGTTCCCATTGTTACTAGGAAACCAATATCATGTATACTCTTGACTCACAAGTAACATGTTCCAATCCCCTTATAAACAGGTCATTGGTCAAACTTGTTACTGGGAATTGTGAAAATATAAGAGCTTCAACATCAACAAGGGAAGAAGAAGATTGAAGCTCTTGAGAAAAAACATGTACTTTCTTTTCTACAAGAACACATCACTCACCTATGAAGATCCTGTCCTATCAAGACTTTATTTTGCACTCCTAAAAATTAAAAATTGTAACCCATAATTAGAGCAAAAACTTCTGTGAGATTGCCAGAAAATTCCACTTCCAATACTTTGAAAGAAGCATGTTGATGAGCATAGTCATAGCTCACACCATCACCCTCTTCATGCATAGCAGTGAAGAGATTCCATGACTTCTGAATGACTTCATCAGCTCTTCACAGTGCCTGTAGATAAAGTATACAATAATTTGCCCAAGACACAGGGCAAAACATCTGAGTCGTGACTTTCAGTTGCATTTCTGGATGCAACAGGAAGACTAGATCCCAATGTTCACTACCGCTTAAGAAACATAGCTAATAGAAAAAGTCAGTAGTATTCACATTCAAGCTCCAAAAAGCTAACAAGCTTGTGAGAGTAAGCTTCAGTTCAGTTTAGCTTGTCCCTATACAAAGCAAAGCATGTAAGCATAAGGCAGAGAGAGCGTACATAAGAAGTGTCATGCTTGGGGCCTCTGCATCCTAAACACATCCTTTAAGCACACCACTGTTGAGTACTTGGATGCAGAAACATACCTATGAGCTTGCAGAGAAAACTCCTAAACAATAAATTGAAGATAACATGACAATGAGTGCAGTCATAACCTTATGAGAACCACTCACAAAGTGTCAGACCATCACTTTCCTAATCAATAGCAGGGAAGACACTGCACACAAATGCCTGCACAAAAATCAAATTGACGATCAAATACACTTACCAAAACCTCAGGAAAACCTGACTAAGCCTGGCTGCAAAGATATGGGGCACACATTTTACCTGAGCTGCATCCACAGTAGTGATAGAATTGGTCACACACTAAGCACAGAGTTGCACTTGATTCTTTAGTAAGAGGTCTGCATCTTTTGCCCTTACCACGGCTATGCAAGAACAACGAATTTCTTTGCCCATTTAATGGCAAAGAGACAAAACAACATTCCAATTGCTCAGCACCTATCATTAAACCAATACATCAATCCCTGTGAATTTGCCCAACAGAGAGGCACAAAACTCACAATAACTATTGGTATGGAACTAAGACAAGGATGCAAACCTGACAAGAGGACAACCAACTAGTGTACCAGAACCAGAGACAACCACCTGCTTGAACAGAACCTGGTACAATGGAGCAGGGTGCCCCTTCTCTCAGAGAACAGAAGAATTAGAACACCTCCACTATTATGTAGAGGCAAAAGATGCTGACACAGAATTAAATCTCTAACTGCAAGTGCTAGGAAAAGGCAGCTGCTTTGCAAATGGGGCACTGGTTTTTCAGAAGAAGCCACTGCTGGATGCACAATGAGTGGTATCCATGCCCACAATCAGTCTTTCCCAATTCATCACCCTCCACATACTCCTCCTGCAAAAATGGAAGACAATACTTTCATTTGTTATTACCTCTGATTGACCTCAAATGCCATAAATCTGCTCATATCTCAGATATCAAACCACCTTATGTGTCACACATGCAAATTCCACACCTCCACTGTGATAGGTGGAATATAAGTTTTGTGTAGAGCAAAGAAGACCTTGCCTAAGTCCATGCCTTTCCATAGGCTGTGAATTTAAGGGGACACAAAAATGACATGAATAGTGGGAAAATAAGAGTCTCAGACAATTTGCAAGAAAGTATAATAGAAATATGACAACATGGTGACTTCAGATCATTCACAAACACTATTTCATGCTGTGAACAGTACGGAGCACAAAATAGGGCAGTGATACATACACAGCCAGACATGTCTATACCTGGCAGATGCTGCATTTAATGTCACATTCCTCTGAGAATTGATCAACCACTGCATCAAGGGAGGAGTATTGACTTCTTTTCAGCCTTTGACCTATCACCTCCAAAGTCACTCCTGTACTGACATTGCCTATTCTCTCCTCCAAAGCAAGCAGCTCCTGTACTCTCACGAAGAATTTGAAAATGTTAGCCACAGACCCAACAAGCATTCATGAATGAATTCAACTCAAACCTCACCAAGATAAAATTCTCCTTCAGTGTCAATGTAGATGATTGAGCAAAGCAGTTACCCACACTGCAATCTTCAGACACTAGTCAAAGAGACAGCATTACATCATAACTGATAATTGCACACTGTCGTCTCTTGCAACAGGATCATATACAATCTACCTGAAAATTACAGATCACAGACTCCACCAATGTAGGTTTCTGTATGCAATATACTCCAGTCCAAGTTCATACATAAGACATCTACCAGAAACTGAAATTAAGGGTTCCAGTAGCATGGCACCTCATAGGACATGTTGTCCACATCAAGACGCAGATCACTGTGCTGATCACGCAGGCCCATCCCTCCAAACAGCAAGGTGGCTTCCAGCATCACAAGTTGCTACACATTTCACAGTAACACATCCTTGGTCAAAAACCCTGGAATACAGCTTCCTGGACAAGATCCAAAAGTAAACAAGTTCTGTAGCATCCTGAAGCATCATCCAAAGAATCCACTCCACAATCAAAAGATATCCAGAAATTCTCCAGCAACATGGAATGATGGTGGAATCAGAAAACAAGTTTGCTGAGTAATAACTACCCACAAATAACATGGACAACAACATCAGAAAGCAGAAGAGTGAATGTACCTCATATGTCAGATCCTGATCTCTCTCAACACGCTCCAGTGCCAACAGGATCTGCTACACATGGTTTTCAAGCAACAAAAACCTCACTACCACATAAGACTATGCAGAAATTGTGTCAATGAGGCATCAAGAAGGCTGCAGTCAAACAGGCTCCAGATCTACTTGTAACTCCAAATATCTGGCAAAAACGCTTGGTGATCCTTTACCCATGTGCTCTTTTGCCAAGGAAAATAGAGGAAAAACTCAAAGACACACTTGTGTTGAGAAATATAACTGGAAACCTTATGGCACTTAGCAGAAGACAAAACTGCGATGACAAACCTCAGCCAATCCCTCAGCAACAAGCCGAGGATGATGTGCACCATCACCAGCTGACATATGTAATCCCCTGAAAGGCATTCCAAGTAGACTTTCTGCCACTGCTGAAAATTCTCTCTCACGTAGACCAGGTGCTGATGACCTAGGCAGCATTGCCCCTTGCAAAAGACTTGCTGCCAATGGAAGAGAGTCTATGGAAGGAACAGAAGGGTTGAAAGGAGGAGCATGAACCAGATGAGAAGGGGCAGTTCCTGATGACGATGAGGATGGTAGTGAAGTATGTGCACTGCTTCCCTGTAGTCTGCTCCGCAATATCATAGGATATGGAGGTGGCCTTAAAGGGGCTTGTGAGGATGGGGCTGCTGAGTTGGCAGTAGTTTGCATCATGGGGAACACAGCGTTCGAAGGGAAGGGACCAGTGAGAGATATGCTCTCTAAGCTGTGGTAATTGATGCTATGATCACGTAATCTGCTTTCAGCTGCAACAGCTGCTCCAAGCTGACTTGAACTTGATACATGGGTTGCCAAACTTCGAGTGCTATTACCCATGTATTGAAGAGCTGGCTCTTCTCCTAAGCCAGTTGAGCCAAAAATGACCTCATTGTGTTGTGGAGATGCAGAGGCTCCAATTCTACCACCAACAACAGGACTGCCATTGTGCAGAGGTGTAGGTCTCTGATGAACAAGCAGGTTGGTGGCAGAGATACTACCATCTGCATCCATTGATGAGTCAGTGAGTGGAGTTCTCCAAGAGCCCCAGTTTTCAGGGCTGAGTCCTGGCACAGCTCTACGCACAGTCCGTGCAAAAGAGGGAGGAGATTGTACTGCTCCTGCCTCCATTAAACCTACTCCATTTGGTCCTGCTCGGGCTGACCTTTGAGAACTCCCCCCTGCAGTACTACTGTGGACTGCAGATTTCCCAGCCCGGCCCTCATTCAGAGCTTCAGGCAATGATTCTGTTTCACTTCCAGAATTTGAATATTGCGATTGGGGATCCTCCAGCATGCCAGCTCCAACAAAGGGTCCACCACCTAGGCCCATGAATGTTGCCTCTGCTGAAGAGGAGGTGGAGGCCCCATCAGAAGTGGATGTGCAACCTGCAATACCTGTGTTGGATCGCCTCAGGCCACTACCTCCAACTCCCCTTCCATCATAGCTTTCCCAGAAACCACCTCTGTGAAGAGAACCACTTTGAGAAGATGAACCAGCTGCCACCACTGGGTTGCAACTCTTTCTCTTGCAAGCCGAACTTCTGGAGCTACTACTCACATTACCAGAACCAATTGTTCCATTTTCTGAAGTACTCTCTGTTGCAAAATGGCCTCCATTGGACCTGCGAGCTGCATGGGTATCCAACATGGCATGATGCCTACTAGCAGGTGCCCAAAATGCCTCCATTTCTGCCGAGTGGGCATAATTACTTGTGCTAGCCTGAAAGTTGACTTCATCTTTATAGTTTGTGGAATCCACGTACAGATTGTTGAAAGTCAGACTTCCACTGGCATGATCTGCTCCCCTTGCACTAACACCATTTCTGCATCCATTCAGAAAGTCTTGGTGATCCCTGTAGAAAGAGTTCAGGGATTTAACACTCGTACTCCCACCAATGTCATCCACCTGTCTCTCATTAATGCTGAGTGAACTGCCTCGAGGATATGCAACACCTGCACCTGCTTGAGCTTGCCTGATTCCCAATGGTGGTCCTCCAGATATTCCACTCCAAGTACCTACATGCTCTGTTATATGTCCTCCTGTCCTACCTGAAAAATGTTCTGTGGCACCACCTCCCAAAACTGGCTCTCTTGCAGCAAGGATGTCAAGACTACTGTCATCTCCCCTTCCCCAAAGTAGACCATACTCAATGTCTGCTTGTTCCTGACCTGAGTGCATCACATCCTCATCTGATACCAGTTGTGTACTAAGACCCATAAATATGTTGGTTTCACCATCCATGCCTGTAGACTCCAGAGCTGGGTCATTTAGACCCTCTGGGAAGACCTGCAGTGCATTCCAGGGTCCCTGTTGGGCTCTCTGCATTCTTCGAGCACCAGGGGACCGTGCAGCCACAAGCTTTGAAGAAGCCTGTGCTGGCTTGTGGATAGGGGGTCTACTAGATTCCGGATACTTGCCATAATCTTGGCTACACATACGATGTTCACCTGCTGAGGATTCACCTGTTTCATCCATCCTGATCAGCCTACTGCTGCTACCAGACTGGTAGCTCACATCAGTTGGAGGCCAATGGCTCCCTGCCATGAGTGGAGGACCCCTTCTTGGGTCCATGCCCTCATCCATTGTACAACACCAGTAATCACAGCTAAAATTTCAGACAGCCTGGTGCCAGTCTGTAGAACTGAAATCTTTTCAGAATTAAAAACCCAACCTTCACCCCTCAATTCTGCTGTGAGTTGATTGATTGACCACCTCACTGAAGTTGGGAGGTGTGTGGATACCCACAATCCGCACTCACTGGACCCCAAACCACAGGTGAATAATTTCAATTAGAACCAGATACATTCAAGAAAACACACATTGCATGCACAAATATGTCATGTACTACCTGGTGTGAAAGATAAGATAGACAATGTAAAACCACTTGGGAGGGACAAAGAAGATGGGAATAGATGAGCCCCTAATGCAAAGCACACATCAGCTTCATGGTTAGGAAAGACCAGTGTCCAGAAGATTTTTGCACATTTCAAAGTACAAAATTCAATTCTCAAACAAGACCTCTGCAATCTTGAAGGGTTTCAAAAGAACAATGTGTCACAAAAGGTGGAGTTGTCAAGTGGAGGGACAGAAGAACAGTCACCAAATAACAAGCTGGAGACTCTTAACCTTAAGGTGATATTCCCTGAAAAACACCATGGATTGCAGGATGTTAACCCAGAGTTCGAAGTCATCAAGCACATTAAATGTTAAAGCTCATTGAACATTGAACATGCCAAGTAAACCTAATGAATGACACACAGGACACAAGCCATTTGAATGATTAAGTAAGTCTCAAATTGAGGAAGGCATGAGGGAACTGTCAAGCAACACAGCAAACTTGGCTTTCACCGATCATGACCTAAAAGCTGAAAGAAAGAAAGAAAGAAAGCTATCAGCACACATTCAAATTGGCATATCAAAAGGTATAATCAAACTTTGCAGCTTCCAGAGACTGTAAGGATCAGGATCACAGCAAGACAGCCAAACTCTGCATTGAGTCAAGCAAGAGGATTCAATACTAAAAAGCTCCCCCTATGTTATCACACCAACACAATTTTAGAACCTGTGCATGAAACACAGTAGAACCCTGTTGAGAAGCATTGAGGCGCTTGCATAAATCCAAATCCTCATCCCACCAACAACAATGCATTGTAACATCAATGATAATGGTGAGGAGAGTACAAGGTTTACTTCAGAGATCTCTTCAGACATACTACCATGCAGTCATCCCACTGAAAGTGTGAATCCAACAAATGCAGGCAGTGGTCCCAGAGTGGCAGATGAGGACACATAACAAATGCAAGAAATGCACATGTACAGCTTCAGGATTTAAGATGGACTGCACTTGAGGCCAATCTGACAGAACTTGTAGCTGCAAAATAATCAGTAAGTATCAAAAACTTCTCCATGATTCAATTTAAGTCAATCTGAACAAAATTGAGGGATGGCCTAATCAAAAGGGTGTAGAGATTTCAGATCCAACAATATATCAGTGAACAAGAAAGAAATACAAACCCAAACCTTAAAAAATATAGGGAGAACTTAGGGGCAATTTAAACAATAGTGACAGCCAGATACATGTTTGGTGACCTGTAACAGCAACATGTATGATAGTGACCAGCTACCATAACACCCCCACTTACTTCTATAGCTCCCAGCAGTGCATGGACTTGCAATTGCAGGATGTGAAGTGTAAATGGAATACAAAATGTGCTGCTTCCCAGACAACTCCATAACAAAATTCACACTTGAAAGCACTATTAAAAAGGTCACATCACCCTTATCAATACATCCATTGCTGCCAACACAGCAGTAACCATCAAAACTGGTCACCAGTCACCAGCTTATGATCAATACAATAGACACAAATGCCAATGAACACTAAAACATCCATGACAATCTGATTTTCCCCTCAAATGTGCAAGCACATGATGTGAAAGCAGCATCAGCTGTCATTGCATGGTTGCAATGAGGCATCTTCCCATATCCTCTTGTTTGTATTTCAACCAGCACCGGTGGATCACTGTCAAAAAGCATAGGTAAGTGAGTGATGCCCCAAGTCCTATGTCCTCTGCACAAGAACAGGAGGGCTCTCAACCTACCCTGAACCAAGGGACCTATGGAACCAAAGAATATAATTCAACAAATACTAGCAGTACATGACACTTAAGGAACATTCCACCTGGACACTTCCACAAAATTGCATGCAGCCTTCTGTAATGTAGTCATGCCCACGACTTTGAAACATCGATGCCTATTCACCAATCACAGCAATACAGCCAAACCAAATATTTCTATGCTAATCAAACTGCCAACCTCCAGGGTAGAAAGCATGGGAATGCAAAATCAGATGTAAAGGACAATTGCACATATTCTGAACATCATATGCTCTGTTTATTTCACTCATGTTTTGCTAGGTCTCAAGTATGGGAGAGGGTTAACACCAACTGCAAAAGTTTCCAACAGGAATATCTATG
>Ga0116227_10004783_pt1 | contig 29127 bp, 27 predicted proteins | sample S1TSphgellanicum_FD_89693 | JGI IMG/M metagenome (GOLD analysis project Ga0116227, IMG submission 89693) | Host-associated microbial communities from peat moss isolated from Minnesota, USA - S1T2_Fb - Sphagnum magellanicum MG | ecosystem: Host-associated > Plants > Peat moss > Unclassified... | reverse complement strand
CCCCCTCAATAGATGAGTTTTTGTGTGTTGGGTGTGTTATATTAGTGAGATTATGGCGTTGTGGCTTTTTTTTGGGGGCCCCCCCCCCCCCCCCAAAAAAAAAAAAAATTCACCAATGAAGCCCTAAATCCCTAGCACACCACCGCCTATGCAAAAACATGCTGAACTAGCCTACCCGCCCAAATTTTCACATTCTCTCTATCCATGTCAATAGTCCATTATGTTGTTACTATCTATATACGGATGCAAAAAAAACAAAGCCCGGGCTGTGTGGAAGTAGGCCAGCTAAGAGAGCTTGATTATTCTGTGGCGAGTGAGTGGGGGGCTCAATGGCCAGAGTTGCCTTCAAAATTCATCCGAGCCAAAACCAGGTGATTCCGAACAAAATTAGTCATCATTCCATTTCCGTATTTGGAAGCTCACTAAAAATTTTCACATTGTGGCCTTGCCATTTTACATTAAAAAGTATCTGTCTTAAGGCAAAAAGAAGAATTATGAAAACTCAAATACCTATTTATTTCACCATGCAAAAGTATAATCTTCAAAAAATCCTCTAACAGAAACCAAAAATCCTTCAGGATAGATTTCCGTAAATCCAGGAAAACACAACACCAGAACCCTGAGTTTGGTCCAAAATCGGGTAAGATTAAAAAAACCTGCACTACAATAGCCTTCAGAGGAGGGTGGAGGTGAAACTCAGAAATGCGCCATTTTTTAATGCCAAACTGAGTTTCATCCAGTTTTGACCCCCCTCTTTCCTTTTTCTTGAGCGCCTCCTACATATATTTTCACTACTCCTACTGGTACAACTACTATAATTACCCCCAACCTTGTGCATTAAATGCTGAGTTTCAGTATTTCATATACCGAGGTTTAATAAAACTTCCTTACTTTGCAGAGGTCACTAAAAGAGGGGTTAGGGGGGTGAAAAGAGGCCCAAAGACAGGGTGAAGAGAGGATGACTTTAAGGAAAACTCTATTATAAACTCTACAACTAATCTCAAGTTTCAACAAGAAGCCAAAATATTATCTTTCAAAAACCCTCATGTAAAAATAGACCTATTACCTCTAAATAGAAATAAAGTACATATCTTTAATTATCTTTTTTATATTTTTGGTTACACAATGAAAACCAAGTATACGAATCTAACAATTTTTATTATTTCTTTTCTCACTTCTGGCACCTGAAAACCTCCAAAATCACTTCTTCTTTTATTTTTTATTTTTTTGTATTTCGCTTTTTGGCAAAATTTCGCTAGTAAAAACAACCAGCTAAGAATTGCACAGAAAATAAAATTTAGAATTAAATCGAGTGAAAAACATTTTAAAGTTCTTGAGACCACACTTAAACCTGAAACCCCCTGCCTGATCCTCTAAATTTTTTTTCAAAACCAAAAGAATCAGGTCAATTCTTAAATTATTTTTCCGAAACCAGAACCAGTGGTTCTCAAAACACACACACACACACACACACAATTTTTTTAAATAAAAATAAAATAAAAATAAAAATAAATCTTTTAAAAAATGAAATGAAATAGAAAACCACCCAACACTGGTAAAAACAACAGCTCTAAATTACTGCAAACCAGATAGTTCAAGAAATGTGAAAAAACAAACAAACAAACAAAAGAGGCTCTGCCTTGCTTGTAAATAAAAGTGTTCCCCCCCGCCCCCCCCAACTCTTTGGATCAAGATCTTCCTCAATAATTATTAAAGAGAAAACCCACCGTCCAGTCCACTTTAGATTCTCCACCTTCGGGCCCACTTGCAGCAGCAAGCAAGAACAACAACAACAACAACAACAGGACTACTGGCCCACCATCACCACCACCTCACCAATTTTCATAACTTCATAGACTAAAAAGATATTAGTACCAATATCCTACTTCTTCAGCTGATGAAATTTAGCCAAAGCATTTTTGATGGAGAAGAATTTCCATGGGTAATTTTAGATTGTTATTTGTAGTTTTTCTTTTTGGAAGAAGAAAAAGGAAGAAGAAGAAGAAGAAGAAGAAGATCATCATCATCATCATCTTAGAATTATATCTTATGATGTGAGATTCATGTGTTTGAGGAGGGATCAAAGTTCTCTGGTGGTATAATAGTAGTTCTTGTTTGAAGTTGTAGCTCTGAGAGAGAAGAGAGAGAGAGAGAGAAGGAAAAAAAGAGAGTTATGTGGACTGGAGTGAAGCTCGGCTGTATAGCAAGTGGACCAGGAAGTTGGGAAGGCTGTCTTGCTCAGGAGTTTTGAAGAGGTTTGGTTGTTGTGGTGTCTAGAACTTTGATCACAACCAGTTGCTGCACAAGGAGGGAGAAAGCTCTTGTGGGTAGAAGTTTTGAAGCTCAGAGAGAGAGAGAGAGAGAGAGAGTTAAGTGGAGGAACTGGGGAGTGCTTCAGCTGAGCTGTTGTTGTAGAAGGATCATTAAGTGGGGGACGGTTGAGGTTTTCTTCTTGAGGATTTTGGAAGAGTTCCGCTTGGAACTCGTTTGGTTGGTTACTGGGTGTGGTCGAGTCTAACCAGCTTGCAAGAAAGCAACAGGGGCGATAGGCGATGGCCGGGTACGGGTGTGAAGGTGGGGATCTGGGTACGTTGCAGGGGTTGCTAGGCGGCTCCGCGAATGGGGACGCAGTGGGACAGTTCCTGTGTGGGAAACTGGACGCGATCTCGTCGCAGATGCTGAGCACGACGCGTGCAGTAGACGAGAGCTACCTGCTGTTCTCGGCGTACTTGGTGTTCGCCATGCAGTTGGGATTCGCGATGTTGTGTGCGGGATCTGTGCGTGCCAAGAACACCATGAACATCATGCTCACAAACGTGTTGGACGCCGCTTGCGGCGGGATTTCATACTACCTCATCGGCTTCGCCTTCGCCTTCGGCACATCTCCTGATCACCTCAACGGCAACGGCTTCATCGGCCATCACTTCTGGGCGTTGCATGGCATTCCCGATGCCGATTACGACTACAGCTTCTTCCTGTTCCAATGGGCATTCGCCATCGCCGCTGCAGGTCGGATTCTTGGTCTTCTTCTTCGTTCTTCTCCTTCTTCTTCTTCGTCTTCTTTTGTTGTTGCGATCACAAGGAGTTGTTCTGGTACACCTCCCTCCCAGTGTGTGACAAATCCATGTGGGATACCTCTCAGATACCCGGTTTAGAAAATCCCTCTTAAGTGGAACCAATGTCAAAGGGAAATTTTGGTCTTTCCAGCCCTTTTTCTTGGATGTAAAAAAATTTCCCACAAGGAAATTCATCCATCCAATCTCTAGCTCCTTTGTGGGTGGACGATCTGCAGTCTAACATTTAAACCCTTCTAGATGAACAGCTTTTCACTGCAGTGAAGATCATCCATCCATCCATCCATCCATCCATCCATGAGAAGGTGTAGAAAAAAGTGGCGATCATCCTTAGGAAGATTAATGAGCCAATATCTGGCTATTTTGGAAACCAGATATTACGTACAAATCTTTAGCCATCCTTTTTATAATTTTGGCTACACACTCAATGAAAACCAAAATATAGAAATCTGACGAGTTTTTTTACTAATTTTTTTCCCACACTTTTTTTGGCGATTTAATGCGTGATCAAAATCACGTCATTTTCGAAATTTCAAATTTTAATTGGGCAAAATTTCGCCAATTTAGAATTTTATTTTAAAAATAAGGAAAAAAACTGCTTATGTTTGTAGTCTATTCTTCGAGGTAAAGTTAGACAATTTTCCTAAAAGCGAATCGTTCATCCAAAAGCTCCTCCTTGTGGATGATCTGCAGTAGGGAACCATCCATCCAAGAGCTCCTCCTGGATGATTACAGTAGGAATTCATCCATCCCAGAGCTCCTCCTTGTGGATGATCTGCAGCAGGAAATCAGTCATCTAAGAGCTCCTCCTTAAATCATCCAAGAGCTCCTCGTTGTGGATGATTTGCAGTAGGAAATCATCCATCTAAGAGCTCATCCTTGTGGATGATCTGCCGTCTATTTGCTGTTGAGGGTTTAGGGTTTAGGGTTTCGTGCTGGAGTTCGTAAGTCTTTTGTGTCTTCGAGTGTGTGTATGTGCAGGGATCACGTCTGGATCCATCGCGGAGCGCACGCAGTTCGTGTCGTACTTGATCTACAGCTCCTTTCTCACAGGGATCGTGTACCCAATAGTGTCGCACTGGCTATGGGCCAGCGATGGTTGGCTCAGCGCCTCCAAGTCTGTGGGACCTGGCGGTCTTCTCTTCGGGACTGGTGCCATCGACTTTGCCGGGAGCGGAGTCGTCCACATGGTGGGTATTGTTTTTTTTGTTTCAGACTTTTGTTCAAGATTCTGAGATCAGCTGCCTTGTTCAGATTTCATAGCAGATTTCAACCTTCTTGCATCACAATGGGGATGGATCAGAAGACAGATTTTTGTGCTCGTCAAAGGGTCCGACAAGTTGATCTTGATGATTCTGTATTAGCAGATTATCCCTGAGCTGCAGTTCATCTTGAGGAGTCTTGACATGCTAGACTTGTCTGCATTGCGGTGTGTGATGGGTGGGTGAGATATCTTTCTTTTCAGGTGGGTGGGATCGCTGGTTTGTGGGGAGCCTTGATCGAGGGTCCCAGGATAGGACGCTTCGACAAAAGCGGCAGTAGCGGCATAGTGTTCCGAGGTCACAGCGCCACGCTCGTTGTGCTCGGCACTTTCTTGCTGTGGTTCGGCTGGTTTGGCTTCAACCCCGGCTCCTTCGTGCACATTCTGGTGCCGTATAACGGCGGAACTCGAGGCAACTGGACCGGCGTCGGCCGCACAGCAGGTGAAGAAGAAGAAAAGATCAGCTGCGATCCAGTTCAAAGGATTTATTGTGTTGCAGATTGTTATGAAGAAGCTGAGCTGATGATATGAATGTTGCAATGCTCATTCTGTGTGTGTGTGTGTGTGTGTGGGTCTCGGTCTCTCTTGCTTGCATGTAGTGACGACGACTCTTTCGGGCTGCGCGGCGGCTATCACAACGTTGTTCGGTCGGCGGCTTCTTGACGGTCACTGGAGCGTCTTAGACGTCTGCAATGGGCTGCTGGGTGGTTTTGCGGCCATCACTTCCGGCTGCTCTGTCGTCGACCCCTGGGCGGCCATCATCTGCGGCTTCGTCTCCGCTTGGGTTCTCATCGGCTTCAACCGTCTCGCAGGTACCTCGCAAACCCTAAAACCCTCTCAAGATGATGCTGATGATGCTCAACATTCGCCGCAACACGAAAATCCTTCACATTCTCATGCATGCATTCCAACTCTCTCTCTCGCTCTCTCTCTCTCACCGCATTATGAAGGGGATCTCGAGTTTCATTCCTGTTGGGTGTTGATGGAATTCTTTTTATTGGTGCAGCAAGATTGCGCTTTGATGATCCATTGGAAGCAGCACAGTTGCATGGAGGATGTGGAGCATGGGGAGTGATTTTCACAGGCTTATTCGCCTCCAAGAACTATGTACTGGAGGTCTATGGAGGGGCAGCTGACAGACCATATGGGCTGTTCATGGGTGGTGGAGGCAAGCTACTAGCAGCTCAGATCATTGAGGTGCTGGTCATTGCAGGCTGGGTATCTGCCACCATGATCCCTCTCTTCATTCTCCTCAGCAGGTTCAAATTGCTGCGCATTACACCTGAGGATGAGATTGCAGGCATGGATGTCACCAGGCATGGAGGCACAGCATACCTCTACCAAGATGGATCACAAGACATGAACCTCACCGCCTTCAACACCAAGAGTAGTAAAATGACTACTGATGGCAATGGAGCAGCAGCAACAGGCATGAATAGGATGGGGACTGGGCCTTTCAATGATCCAGTTTAATTCTATCTCTGTCTCTCTCTCTGGAGGTTCACAAAACACAGAGCAGCTCAGGTATCAAAGCTGCTCCTTGAGCAACAAAAAAATGGAGCTGTTTTTTTCTTCTTCTTCAGGGCTGAACCCTAAAAATCTTTGACAAAACTTGCTTCATGGATGGTCTACACTTAAGCTTGTGTACTTAAAGCTTGCCCCCAGCTGCCCGGATCTCCCAGCTTGCTCACAAACAGCAGGTCAAACAAAGAGCTCTCATTTCTGCAAGAGCTCCAAGCTGATTTGAGAGCTGCTGAGATCCAGAGATCAGACAAGTTGGTACGCAAATCTAGCAGCCAAAAGTATATATACATAGAAAATTCTGCTGCAGCTCAATCTTTCTTAGAGTAATCTGCAGCAATACAATCTGCATATAATTGTAGATTTTTTTTAATGTTTTGCTTGAATTTGTCATAAATTAGGTACTAGGGGCCAAGCTGAGATTCTATGCATGGAGGAAAGAATGTCACATCATGTAGTCAGTGGCCATTCTCTCTTTCTTTCTCTGTTTCCAAGAGTTGCACAAAAGTTTGGAATGAGTCAAATCCAAAATAGTTGTGTGAAATCAAGCAACAGATTCCTGTGTCTGTTGGGTGGGTGGGTGGGTGCAGCTGCCAGTTTTGTTTGTTTCTCCGTGTATTGTAAGAGGAAATGGATGGAAGTCCTGTTGTTGATGATGATGGCTCTCTATACTTGCAACCAAATAAGAGCAATGGGAAATCTTGTTGATGATAAATCCTGTCTATTCTTCCCAATTGCAACCAAAGAAGAGCAAATGGGAAATCTATCTGGTTGATAATGGATCATGGCTATGCTGCAACCTTCCTTTTGGGCACCAGTAGTGGCACACTTTGAGACAGAGGGAAAGTGTAAGGGAAGGCCCTGCTTTCAAGGCATCATGCTCTCAAAACCCTTTTGGTAGTAAAAATGTGTAATTTGAGTGAAAATAAAAAAATTACCACAGCTGAAGGTGCAATTTTATGAGGTATGGGCAGTTTTCATGATTTGGAGTCTTTGGAGTACTTGATTTAGCTACCGTAGTTCAATAATCCTAAAACTTTTATAGAAGGTGGACGAATGAGGTTGGTAGGAAAAAAAATCCAACATTTGGACTTGAGATGAGGTAGAAAGAAGAGGTCAAAGTTGCACCTTCAATGATCGATAACACAGAAGCCAAAGAGAAGCTATTTTTACTGTTGAGGCCTTGCATACCCCTGCCAACTCCACATTCAAAACTGGTAAAACTGGACTTTTCATAGCATTAGCAGATTGCAAACCATGAGATGCTTAAGATTTTTCTCCATTTTCAAGCTCAAATGTTTTCATAAATAAGCTTGAGAGACAAATAGCACATGAGAAGGGCAAGAGAGAAGAAAGAAGGTGTCCACTATAACATTCGGATGTCGGTTTTTGAACTGAGATAGTATAGCTAGGAGTTCTAGGGAGGAGGTGGACCATTCTGGATCCGCACTGATGTTTAAGGGTTAATGAGTAAGTATCAGCAAGGTTTCAGACTAAGATATGTGAACTACTGTAGTTTAGGGGAACCTCTGGTCAAGGGTCAGAACCAGGTCTTTGATTTTGAGGACCATCAGTCAAGGGTATGTATGCATATACCCTACCCCTTACCTGCTGGTTTCAGGTTCCAAGAAGTGAGAACCTCCCCACACAAACTTGAATTGACAAAACAAATACAGCAAACAAGAAAGGCCAAAGATGGTCAGAAGAGGCGCATTTTTGCCTTTTTATATTCAAAGCTTATTAAGGCTTTCCAATTCTGTACCTTCTCCCTCAGCTGCCACAAAGCAAGAACTTGCCAAGCAAATAGAGTTACTTTGCTCCCAGCAAGTATGATGAAAGATGCAGGACCACTACATAGAAACCCTGTAAGCATCCTCTGATTCAAAAGGTCAGAGGCTCCACCTCCACTGCTGCCACAACCCAAATTGCAAAGCTGTAAAGAGAGACAAAACCCTAGAATTTCTAGAATGAACCAAACATGCTGCGGTACTTTTCATCACAGTTGCAGCAAATGATTGCATAGCAGATGGAAAACATACACAGCTCGAGTACCAATAGTGCTCCAAAGAACTCAATACCGCCCAGGAAAGGTCCCATTTTCCCGTTCCTCATTCCACTTATCAATCTGCACAAAGGAACCGTCAAATGTCAACCATATTTTTACCAGCCACAGTAACCCACATAGTGAGTGTTTTTCCTGCATCTGCACAGACCCATAATCTGTGTTCTTAAAATTGGATAGGTGCCAAAGGTGATACATGTCTAGCATTTCCCTAACCACTTCGACACAAACTGATATGAAGAAGGGATAGAAAGGCTAATAATTTGGTTTGGGAGTTGTTTGCAATCAATGTCTCTATGCATGATCTGTGTAGAAATCTCATGCAGCCATGAGAGATTCCTTATCAAGTATATGTGGTCCTGGCTTTCGACCTATTCTGAATGCCTATAGACTATCAGTCTCATGGTACCAAGAACTTGGACCAGTTAAGGAGATGCCTGGAACCATCCCAGCAAAAGCTGATAAACCTACATTCATGTGCACAAGATCCTGTACACAATTTGCAACCAAAAGAAATATCATGAACCAAACAGAATGGGACATTCTCAAGAATGAAGAACATGTTATCAACATACCCAGTCACCAGGACACAATGAGCGATAGTACTTGGCATACTTTTTACACTCTTTTGCATCTTCACCCTTCTCAGCTGCACACCTGCATCCATTTTGTTCCCAAGGTTTGAATGAAGTCAGGTTTGGTAATTTGCATCAAACTATCTACAAGTATCTGAGCCTCATATGATGCCCCACATACATCCTGCTACAGACCATTACAGGGACCTGAATTCTTAAGTGCATAGAAGGAACAGCCACACAAAAAGGGCATCATAGTCATCAGTACAGAGATAGGATCAAAAGCTGAACCCTAAGGAGCATTAAAACATACTTGTGAAACTCATTGTAGCGTGTGTAACAATGTTTTGCTTGATTTGTTGTGGGAAACCGATAGTCCATGGGTGCTGTCTTTACATCATCCACCTGCAAGGCACTCCTACCAACACACATTCAGATCTAAAGGCTCCTAGCCAGCTTCATAAACATATCCCTCAACAATTATTGATACGAACTTATTGTGGCCATGAAGAGAAGAATAGCATGCTTAACATGTACACTGAAATGCCTTTGCTTCCAAGCATTTTGTCTATTCCTAGCCAGAGAAAAGCAAAAGTTGAAAGACAAGAAATACATACTGTAATCTTGGGTTTCTCTTCTTCTACTTCCTCCTCACTGCTGGCTTCCTCAGCCTCCTGCAGATGTATAAACAAGTCAGCCATCTGAAAAATCACTTTTCCCATATCCACATCATCAGTTATGATGTCAACCCCTATAGGACTAAAAGGTCTTACTTGGAGGCCTGTATTCTCAATCTGCTAATTGATGCACCACAGCACACTACACATTTGCGTTGTAGGACGACCAAATGGAACAGTTGGCTCAATGCAGATATTACAAATTCTCATAATGGTTATGGAAAAAAGTGGTACCCCATCAGCAACTGCATTCTCATCTCTGGCCTCATCTTCACCTGCATTTCCATCTTCATCTCCATCCTGTCATTACACAAACTCAACAAGGTCACATCGCACATGGAAAATATCAGTGGATCCAAATGATCTTTGATAGCAAATTTCTTGCAGGTTCTATCAGTGCCTGAAAAACCTTGAATTGTCATGAGCTTAAAAAGCTCAGTATAAGGATTATTTCATTCAGGAAACCCCTAGGATTTACTGCAACCAATACAATCTCCACAGATTGAACTCATCTTGTGAATGATCTAAGGTGTTTCAAAGCCTCCAATTTGCATCATCCTAAAACTTCTTAAGAACACCAGCATAACAAAAACTCCTCTTGATTTTGAGTTTCCCTCAGCCGGGATGATTTGTTCATTGATCTAAAAAGATGTAAGAAGAGCAAGTGGTAACTTGCTTCTCTCGGTATGAAGCTTATCACACAATCCCTAATCTCAGAATGAAGATTCTTGGCTGGGGACATGAAAGAACAGAAATGCCACAAAGCAAGTAGGAAAACCGAAACTTGATTGACAAAAGCTTAAACCGTACCTTAACTTTCTCCTCAACTGCTTCTCCTTCTTCTTCTTCTTCTTTACTCGTTTCCTGCACCTGAAACAGACAAAATCCTTGCTGTAAAGAAACTGAAGCGGAAAGCAAAATACGATGCAGGTATAAAACTATAAACGTTGCTCTTTCTCTCTATTCTTCCTTCCAGAATTCTTTTCTCTGACAGAAGGGGAATTTTTTTTTAAAAAAAACTCCGCACGGTTTACAGTCTGGTGCAGCTTCAAACTGCGGTGAAAAAGCACAGCCCAAAGTCTAAGAAACACCTTCACATAGCAGATCAGGCCATAATCTAATAACAGTCTCTCCATATCTTGTCCATTTTCCGTGGTCAAACAAAACGGAATCAAAAGGAAAACAAAACAAAACAAACAAACAAACAAACAAACAACAACAAAACAGTATATACTCATGTCTATGCACAAACCTCAGATCGAAACCTCGAATTACTAGTCAAAACCACCACCGCCTTGCAGCGGACACGAAAAGAAACAACCGAGACCGAGAGAGAGAGAGAGAGAGAGAGAGAGAGAAATCTCACCGGTTCCTCCTGCTCCAGCACTTGCTCCGCCATGGCTATACTATTGCCCATTTTCTTCTCTTTCTCTGCAAACGAAAAGTCCCGGTTCTCGTCCCCTTCCTCGTCCTCCTCCTCCTCTTCACGCGACAGACAATCTCGCATCCACAAAATTCTCGCAAAATAGAGCGACACGAAAGCAACTCCCTTTGTTTCTCTCTCTCTCTCTCTCTCTCTGCTGCGTTTGTTCTTCGGCCTCCTGTCCACCATACAATTACGCACCTCTCTGTGCTATTCTGTCATTGCAGAATGGGGCTTTCTAGCGCACAGTTTCTAAAATTAGATTCTAAGTTAGAAAGCTCCCTTTTCCTCAACGTCCTATCGGATTCTGGAATGTGGAATCTACTGTGTATTGTACATTCTAATAACTTAGGCGGAAAACCAGCTTTCTAACTTTCTAAAAACCTGCTTTCTAAAAATTTCTTTGATTTTATAGAAAGATGCATTTTTCCAAATAGTTTCTAAGCGTTTTCTATCTTAGAAAGAAGCAAAAGAAGCACTTTCTGATTTGGAAAGTTCTTCAAAGTTTTTTTTTTTTTTTTTTTCTTTTTTAAAAAAAAAAAAAACAAATTCAGAATCAAAAAAAAAAAAAAAAAAAAAAAACCCTCTTTGGAGTATTATGATGATGAGGAGCAATAATTTTACGGAAATGTCATTCCTCTTCTTGGAATACATGCTTACCGAACTTACATGAGAGGGGAGGGGGGCTACTCGAGTGCTAAAAAGCTTCAACTATTAGAGACCCCTCTCGTTTGGTTCATTGGAAGGACCACTTTATAATGTAAAGTATAAAGAATCGGGGAAATTTTTTACGGCGAGAGGCACATTACAAAACATAATGTGCCCTCAAGATGCATAAATCTTACACTCTCGTTCATTGGAAGGACCACTTTATCATGTAATTATAAAGAATTGGGGAAATTTTTATGGCGAGAGGCACATTACAAAACATAATGTGCCCTCAAGATGCATAAATCTTACACGTAATGTGCCATTCTACTAACATGAGCGTCATTCCAATGTTTAAGGTGGTGCCCCAATTAAGAATTTGATAACCAAACATTTTCAAATAATGCAAAAATAATCTCATTTTCTATGATTTTGTTCATAATGTTTGTGTCATTCATACTTATTTATTTTGAGCCTAACTAACTAATATTTTACCCATCAATATGGACATGAAAAAACCACATGTTATGTACCTCTTCATGTCCATGTCCATGTCCATGATATCTATGTTATGAAATTTTAAAATAATGTTTAATAGTGTTTTTTTTATGTGAGAATTAAAATAACAATTGAATATGATCATGAAAATTGAGACACCAATTTACTAATAAATTTTTAAAATAATGCAATATGGTCACAAAGAATTAAAACTTAAGCAATTGAATAAGAAATTAAAAACAACGAATTCAATATGATAATGAAAAATTGAAACATCAATTCAATATGATCATAAGAAATTGCAACAAATCAATATGATGATGAGGAAAAGTGAAATAAGAAAGGATAAATTAAATATAAACTTGATTGTAAGAAATTGAAACAAATCAATATGATCATGAAAAAATGTGTAACAATAAATTTTTAAATATATATATAAATGTGATAAGTATTTGGAATCATCATGCTTGCACATGATTTTCTCCCTTTCTTAATTGTAGCATCCATGGGAGTCACATGCATCATGACCAGGCCTCCTTAAGTTTGGAAATCGCATGAATGTACGATTTCGATGTTTTTTCGGGCACCTGTTGCCCCTAAAGCCCTGCGATTCGTGCACTAGTATATTAACTATGGGTTAAGGTTCTCCCCAATCTTATTATTAACCACTGCTACTGGAGATAATAAGAGGCAGTCAGTTTTCTTCTACAACTAATAACAACTAATAACCAGCAGCGGAAGAGGAAGAAAACAAGATAATGAGGTGTTAATTCCCTTCTTGGAGTGTCATCTTGTTGAAGGTTTGTCGCAACTTCTCAAGCTGCTTCGAGTGCAATATGCCTTCCAGAGATAAGCTTGTGAGTGCAGAACGATGACCATCCTTCTCGTAGTTGATGGTCGAGAAATCAGCTTCCACAGTCGCTGTTCCAGGCATAACACTGGCCAAACCGTCTGCAAAGCGAAGCATGTAGGGGAAACAATTACCGAGTGGCCGCCATGCTTTCCCAAAATCAGAGTCTTTGCTTCCTTTCGTCAGGGTTGCCTTGAGGTTTGAATCTCGGGATATCAATCGCACAAGCTGCTCAAACTCGTTGCTAACGACTTCCTCGACAACAATTCTCGGTAAAGAATGCCTCAACCTCTCCTCGTGTTCAAACAGTAACTCCGTAAATTTGATAGTTGAAAGTCCCGCGATCTCAAGTGGCAATACTGGAGGAGCAGCGTCGGTCTTCTCTCGATTTCTTGCGTCACACTTAACAACTATAACGGCGACTGAGTACATAGCTTGAACATAGACTCGAGAAACATCCCTAGTGACCTCTTCCAAATCATCAGCTGGGAGTCAATTTGCCATGGACATCGCTAATAAATTGGTTCCCTTGATATGCCACTCTGCTTGATCTTGCAGCAACGTAAACGGGTCGTACCTAATAAGAAAAAGGCTGGAATTATGTGTACGAAAATAGGTGAATCGTGGATTTCCTAAATGCATGCAATGCACGCAAAAAGAGGCCCGTGCACGAATCTAAGGAGGCATGATCATGACTAACATGTATAAAAATATTTGAAACCCTTGGTTTAAATTTTAAACAAATTCATTTCATTTGTGTTTTCATTGGGAGCTTAGTTGGAACACAAATAAAAAATAGTGGAAGTTTGTTCAAATTTATGAGAACACCAAAAGATATCAATGAAATCAAATGACATTTGTTTGGCATTGTCATTGATTCCTTTGGGAATTAACAAGGGAGTAATATGAGAATTATACAATTTACAATGTAATTATAATAACATTTTAAAAAATTTGTGAATATTAATTTTTTTTTTGTGTTTAATATTGTTTATAAATTAGGTTTGATCAAATGTATGGGAATTTTTGAAACACATCTTCATTCCTCCAAATGAAGTACAAATATTGAAGGTAAATGATAATTTCAAAATTAAATGTAAATCATACGATCTATGATGATAAACTTATTACACATTGAATTTTGAAACATATTGTTAATTAACATAAGGTACAAATTGATATGACCCTTATGATTGCCAATGGCATTAGTGATATTCCCTTTGCACAAGCACACAACAAAACTTCTCAAAGGTAAAATCTTAAACACACTCTTTAACATCTTAATATCAGGTTCAAATATTGATAGTTTTGAAACATAAAAAGGAAATATAATGTTTCATTAGTGGAAAAACCTAAATTTCTTCATGTGAAAATGAAAAAAAGATTTAATGTTATATAAGTTTAAATCCAAATCACAACTAGGACACATGTACAAACTCACACATACTTAACACAAACCAAATCCTTCTAAAAGTCACTACTCCTCAATATGATTATTTATGTATTGTTCAAGGGGTACATTCAAATGGCAATTTTTTAAATTTAAAGACATTTGGTATCTTAAAACTTCATGAATAATTCTATAACTCCTAGAAAACATACCTAAATTTGAACATTTAAACCTATTTATTTATAATCTTTTTTTAAAAAATTCAATGTTATATCAAGTTTTCAATTCAAACATAGTTTGTTCATAAAACCATGCTCTAAATACATATAACTCTTTGCAAGATTATGTTTCAAATGTTCAAATGATTTTACCAATTAAAAACAATCACTTACAAAGATATGAACCTAATATCTTGTATTTCAATTTGAGCTTTCTCCAATGACACTAGAATTGTTCAATTTGAACCAACTTTGGCTTTTCAAATCTTAATCCCAAAATGGACATGTATGTGGAGAGTTTTGAGAATGCCTTATTTTCACTCTCTTTATTACCATATTTTGTTGCAAACTTTGATCATTTTTGTTTTCCATAATCTTGGAGAAAAAAGGTTTTAATCCATTTTGTAACACATCTTATGAAAGTCTTCAACATGACTAGAAACTTGTAAATCATTTAATAATTCCTCTTCCATGCCATGATTCCCATTGAAAAGTTTAATGATAAACATGCTACATGATATAAGTTCTCAAGGTTTGACTTTGGACAAAGATAGCAAACATTACAAACAATAAATTTTTAAAAAAAAAGTCATTAATCATTCACCATTGTAGTTCACATGAGAAAGGAAAAAAATGATTTTACCCAACTAGCCAAACATTTGGATACAAATTGTTTATGACCATTATAACTAGCACATGAAACAAATGGATCACAATTTAATGTTCATATCCATTAATAATGTATAATTAGTTTGTCATTACTCATGAAATTTTGTTTTTAAAATACTTATTGAAAATGTATTAGCAACTAATAAAAATGAAATTTTTTAAAAAATGATATGAATAACAACAAAATTGAATCCAATTCAATCATTTGTGAAGTTTGAAATTGAAAATAATTATTTTGATGCACAACATTGTCTTGTATACCTTTGTTTTCAACTTGCAAGTAGGTAACCAAATTTGGAACTTGTAATTTCAAATAAGTTGAGTTCATACAATAATGATCAATACACTTCAAAATCATTCAATTATATCACTACAATATGTTGCAACAACATTATCGCAATTGTTTGGAAATAAAATCAACTATAAAAACTTAATGTTCATTAATTGACAATTGCATTATTTTGCTAAACATGATATCAAATGGGCACATTCCAATTCCTTTGGAATATTATATTAAAACATCGTTGAGGTTTGGTGATTTCTATAAATACTTGGAGCAAACACCAATGAGATGACATGCTTAATATTCGACTTCTAGTTCTAAGTTCTTGCATTTGTGATCAACTTTTTGACAAGATAAGGAATTAAGAAGCCAAAGACAAGTTGAAGACATAACAAGGGCCAACAAAGATGAGATGCACACCCAAGCAAAACAAAGTGTGTGTGTATTTTTGAGGTTGGCAAACTACTCCCAATGGTTTGTCAAAGAGTTTGGTTAAATTCAAAAGCCCTTGGACTCAAATGTCCAAGATTGATATAACTATGCCAAAATCAAAAGGCCCGAGCATGGGAAGATGTTTTGATGCTTGCCACATTGTAAAATGGTAGTGCTAGGTGATGTAGAAGTAATTCTACAAAACAATGCTAAATGAATAGAAGGAAACCACCTAGGTGATGCTTGAGTTGAAGTTTTCTACACTAATTTGGTGTTCTTCTTGCGCTCCAAACCAAGCTTTCATTTGTTGACAATCACTCTACTTTGGTGTTCTTCTTGCCCTCCAAACCAAGCTTTCATTTGTTGACAATCACCCTACTTTGGTGTTCTTCTTGCCCTCCAAACCAAGCTTTCATTTGTTGACAATCAACCTACTTTGGTGTTCTTCTTGCCCTCCAAACCAAACTTTCGATATACGCTTATCAACTTGTGAATAAGTAATCCAATTCTTCCTTGCCTTGCCTTGCCTTGCCTTTCACCATTGCACTAGTAATGCCTAGTCAAGGTTTAAGCATCTCAATATACACTTAGATTATGTTGTCTATCTCACACAACCAAAAGAATAAAAAGATTTTAGTACAACCTCCTCCCATGCATTGATGTACATCTTTTGAAGAAATGTATTGTCCAAGAACCAAATGGAAAATGCAAACTGTTTTTGAGGAGTTGGCCAATGTATGGCAATATGAGAAAAGCTCAAGTTGAAGCAAAGAGCAAAGAGAGCTTCTTCCACATAATAAAAACACCAGATTCTGCCAATGTTTGACATCAAGGGTGTATAGCAGGAATGAGTGCATCGTATTGAGAGGCAGCAGTAGAACAGCACAGAATTCATTGACAAATCGATGTTTTTCGACTAGATCGAGAAACTGGTTTGAAGGCTGGAAAGAAGTCAATACCTTCATGAAGAAGCAGGTGCATGTTATATGAGGAAGACAGACCTCAGCAACACCTCCTTGATATTTGACAACATTTTCTCAGCACAATAGAGAATGTGTCAAAAAATCCCTTGCTCATGTTTACCTTGAAGCACCTGCAGCACAGCCAGAGTCCAGATTTAAGACACATTGTGTGTGTTTGACTCATGCAGTGCCCAACACATCATGTCAGTGGGAATGATTTTTGAGAAAAGGGTTTGGACATGTCAATTGCAGATTTTGAAGTGTTGTCTGCAATTGGTTATTAATAAATACATCCGAATGAACGTTGTGCATTTAGCCCAAAGCAACTCCCCCTTCTAAGCTCAGATCACACTTGCTAACAATATTATATACTGACAGCATGTGAAGATAAAGATGCTCATCTCCAGTGGTGCTCAGTATGTGACCCTGCACACTAAAATTGGATGAAGAAAAAAGTCAATATGTGCTGGTTTGGCTCAGCAAAATGGTTTTGGCCATGCATTTTTGTTGCACAGTTTGCTGAGGCTGGTAAAAAGGCACAACGAAGTTGTGTACCTACCAGAGAAGAGTGTAATAAATATGATCTGACTGCTGCTCCCTGTTTCTGATCGGCCAATCATAATGATTGATCCAGGTGGTTTGCTATTAGTAGTTTCCCATCTATTTGCAGTCTTGGTTTTAGTTTTATAAGTGGGTTTGCAAAAACAATAGTAAATAACTAAACTTGGATGTGAAAAATATTTTTGCAAGGTCACATACTAAGCACCGTTGGGGATGCTCTAAGCACCACCCAGGAGAGAGCTAATTACCAAAGAAGCAACATCCTCTTCACAGATGACTGTGGGAAGTGGCGCCGCATGCAGTTCTTTCAGCTTCTTTTCTACTTCCTGAACACATGAGATGATAGGTACATCTTTCAGAACACATGGGTCTCTTTAATTCAATAGCATGAAGAAGAGAAGAAGGCCAACATATGGCAGCGAACAGATCTATCTTTTGGATGTAGGCCAAACCAATATTTTGCAGAAGTGGGATTGTTTCTTGTATGGCAGAGAACTTGCCATGGCCTCTTGATGATGGGCACGCTGATCTCTTTGCTCCTCTAAATAGTTGTTCATATTACTAGTGGCAATGGATGCCTGATCATGGTGGTGCTTGCAGGTGTCTTTGTTTGAGCCGCCTTTATTTGAGCCCTTACTTGAACTTTTATTTGAGATTCTGCTGGGCAGAATGCTTTCTTTTATGGGGTGGCATTTTAAGATCCCTTGTGGTTTTGCTCCACCATCCTGTGGTGTTGTCGCTGCAGAGCATTCCCCATATCCCCACCATGCCACAAATATTGTGATTGATTACTTCATTGATTGATTGATTGAGAAACTGTGAAGGGCGTGAAAATATTGAGATCCAAAAGCTGGATCTGGCACACCTCCATAATTGCAGAACTACAAAACTTTGCAGTTTTGAACAATATACCAGAGGAAGGCTTAGACTTACATGTTATCAGAAAGTGCACTAAATGGAGAAGTTGCTGTTGCCTTAGACAGAGTACCCAATTGCACATTTATGACAATTCTGTGCTTTGGCAGAAAAGAACTTACCTCGTGAAATCAAGCCATTTGACACATAGCCAGAGCCAGCCTCAGAGTTTTCTTTGTCACTCTGACTTGAGGGGCTACGCTGGTGTTGGAATTGTTCCAACTGTGCATCAATTTCTGCCATTCTCTTTGCATTTTCTCCCACCAAATCAAATCCCTGCACATATTCAGTACCCAATATTATCAATATCATCTGATTGGCACATAGCCTAAAGCTCGAGATAAGTCTCAGTTGCTCTGAAGTTGATAGATAAGTAGGGAAGTTGTCACAGGCCACTGTCAGAGTTTGCAGATAATCTCTTGAACCCACATACTTGAGCTATGCAACAAAAAATTTATTGATAGCAAGGGGCAATATGAAGCATGTGCAATGCACATACAAAAAAGAGGTAGAACTCACAGTTGAAACATAAGAGGAAGTGCTACAGCCATCTGTGGTGGTATCAATTTCAATAGGATCAGGCTGAGACAAGATTTGTTCCACTAAGGCCTCCTCTTCTGGCTGTCAAACCATCTGATGTCAGTCACCATTATTTTCCTACTATCACTTAAGGAATGTCCTTCCTCAGTGGACCAATTATACAGATCATTAATCCTGCAAATGAAAGGTGAACCTCACATCCAATATTTTCTACTGAGAATGAATTCAAAACTTGGGTTAGTTTGTAGCCTCGAGGTTTTAGAGCAAAGTTCACAAAAAGGACAAGTTTCTTGTATGAGCCTTTGAAGGAGAGTACCATCTGTTTGTGATATTATTGGGAGGTGAAACACACAAAATTGGAGAGAAGGTTCTCAGTACCTTGAGGCTGAAGAATCGGGCATCTGGGCCTAGACGAATATTTCGCTGAACATGGTCAGTTTGCTTTGTGGCCTGATTTTGATCCAAATTTTCAAGTGTCATTCTTACTGCAGATCCAGGTTGCTGTTGCCTTTCTTCCTCTCTGTGCCCCAGCAATAGCAAGTGAAAGAATTGGCACTATGGTAGCACATGTGTTAGTATGTTCCAAACACCTATAAGAAATCCAAGGTCTTTCAGCTAGACTTCTTCCAAGATCCATTTTCCCATGAACTCATAGCAGCCAACCCAACTCCATGAGCTAGAACTTGAACATGATTCTCCAGGACATGATGAATGTTCCGGTGATCAATTGATTGAGGTTACCTTATCAGTTCTTCAGCATGAGAGTTCTCCTTATGGTCTCCTTGACTGGAGCTTTGATTGCTGTGACTGTGGTCGGTTGCAGGTGTTGAAAACATGACAGAGGCTGCATGCCTCTCCTTCTCTTGCAATTCCTTGTCCAATTTCTCCACAGTGGCCAACCTGAAACACCATTATCATACCTCACCATAGCCTGAAATTTCAATTGCCAAACACAAATTGAGCTCAGTCAAAAGACTCAAAACCTTTCTTTCCCAACACTGTTTCTGCAGTCAATCTTGTGAGAAACAAAGGGTGATGACCATCATCATCAAATGTGAATCTACACAAACTTGAATGTCAAGTCAAAGCTGATGTAAACCTAGAAGGTAAACCTTACTCCAAGGTTCACAGGTACCCATGTACAGATTTCATGCAAGGATGAAAGACAATGCACTTAAAGCCTTGAAAGAGGGCCAAGATGCCTTACTCCATTTGCAAATCCAAATGTAGATTCTCAGGATCTTTGGTAACTGTGTTCTGCTCACAGATGACAAAACATACACGAGTTTTGTGAGGACAAGGTCTAAGCTTCCAGCATACCCAAAGGCAAAGTGATTAGAGATTATCAATTGTTCATCTTCTCTACAAGCAAGCATCGTCACCTGCTGGGCATGCATGATGCGGGCCAAGCTCTTTCTCTTGAGCTCATCCAAAAAGGCTTGAGTTTCTTCTGGAAGCCCGAGGAGGGGTGCATCCATCTCATAATGCTCTCTCTTCATCTTGTCTAGAAAATACTTCATTTCTTCAGATGGCTCCAAAGTTGGTGAATCCATCAACTCAGAGCCCATCACGAGTGGCTTTGTGGATTGGAAGTGTTGACAGTAAGTATTTTCATCATGATCAAGGATTTTGTTGTCAAGCTCTACAGTTGGTGTTGACCATTGCACCATGCTCTTGTGCTCAAGAATCTGTCCAAGCTCTGATTGAGGCAACATTGTTCTGCTATCAATCAGTTCTTGATTCCGATTTAGAGCTCGAAGCTCTTGTAAAGTCAGCTCTTCTTCTTCTTCATCAGAGTACTCAGACAAATCATGATAGTCTCCACAAACCACATCCGCATCCTCATCATCAGCCTCAAATAACTGCTGTTGGAAAATTGTTGTCTGTAACCCTGCAGTTGCAGGAATGCAACCCAATTCACAAGCCACAGAGACAGAGTTGGAGGGAGACTGTTTGTGATGATCAAGATGAAGCTCAACATCTGCCTGAGAATCTATTTTTTCCTGCCCTTGTGCTTCACCATCATCTTCTTTCACTGCACAATCATGGCTTAAAGGTGTCAAAGTACCCATGTCATCATCCAAGCCAAACTGCTTCTTGATCCATATATCAATCTCTGAGCTCTTCATCCTTGCATGGTTGGTCGATGGCGAGTGCATGAGCAGCTTCTCATCCCGCAGAATTTCAGTACTTGTCTCCATGACGAGCTCTCCTTCTGGATTGCTCATGGACATGGTGCTGGTGCTGGTGTGATCTGTACTACTGAACCTTGTAACTGTGGCAGCAGCAGCAGTTCTTCTGGAAACTCCATCATTGTGAATTGCCTTTTGCAGCTTCTGTAACACCATCTGGCTTTGTTCTACATCAGAACACATGGAATTTTCCCTATTGGATGGAAAAAGACCTAACCTTGTTTCTTCTTCTTCATCTTCACAACTTCCCTGCACAACAGAACTTAGACCTCCTCCATCTTCCTTCTGTTTGTCATCTTCTGATTCTGCCATCACCATGAGGCTAACATTGCAACAATGTTCTTCTTCATGGTCAATTTCTGATTGATGATGATTTATGAATTCCCTGTATTCTGTTTCTTCAGAGGAAGAATCATCATGTAGGCCTAGGACTACATCATCATCATCTTCAGCCATTGTTTCCTCATAATTCTCGCAAGAAACTGCTGACATGGGTCTGTCCTGACGGCCATGACCATCATCATCATCACCAATCAAAGAGCTTGCAAGGGGGATTGGAGACAATTGCTTGAGTTTTCTGTTCAGTAACTGTAACCTAAAACCCCAAGAGACCCAAAAAAAAAGAAAAAAAAGATTGTTAGAGAGATGACGAAGAAGGAATGGAAGCAATTTGTGTTGTTGTTGATGTTGTTGATGTTGTTGTTGCCGTGGTTATTGTTGATCCTTTACCTGCATTCTACAGAGATTGATAGACTGACCTTTCTTTGTGATCAGTGAAAAGTGGCAGTCCAATCATGTTCTCATGAGCAACTGCTGCTTCTTTCTTCAACTTCATGTTGCGATCCACGCTCATTATTATTATTATTATTTTCTTTCTTTCCAGAGCTTGTTGAAAATCAGGATGATGCAAGTTTCTTCAGCAAAAAGGCACAACAAAACTCCCCCAGAAAACTACCAGCTCTTGTTTCTTTTCTCGCAAACAGGTTTGTCAAAGACTCAAAGTTTTAATATGATTCTTCAATGCTTCTTCAACTAGTGTTGTTTCAACTACTACTACTACCCACACAAAATTTCAAACTTGAAATTTGCACAAGAGATCTTCGGGATGAAGTCAGAATCATGAAATCACGATCGAATTGATTTGATCTTGCATGCTACAAAACTTGAAAATCTATCATCACATGATCACTTCTTTTTTTTGGCGGGGAAGATTTTGGAAAATGGCGTTTTTTGGGAACATATTAGGCATTAGACAACTTCTTCACCATCCATGAAAACATGAAGCTCTCTCTCTCTCTCTCTCTATGTGCTAAAGTGGATTGATTTGTGTAATTATGGGGAGCAAAATGGCTAGCAAATCTAGGATTTTGCTAGCTTCATAAAACCCTTGGTTCCCAAGACAGTTACAAGGAGACAATATAACTACCATGTCACCTTCCCATGGCAAGTATCTTGTCCATTACCTACTTTGGTATCATTGAGATTATCATTCAACAAATCAAAGTTATAACCCTAAATAGGTAGTAGGGTGTTCTTTGCAATGGGTATTATTAACCCACACCAAAAGTGGTGACCATAATTTTACCCATGCTGAAAATTCATTCACATTTCAATTTCCTTCTCTTGGGTCTTTGTGTTAAGCTTCACACTACCCATGACAAATCAATTGCCATAAAGTCAAAATATTACTATATTTTAAATTATTTAAATAAATTATTTAAATAATTATTTAAGAAACAATTAGTTACCAAACATCGATAATCCATGATCATATAGATTTTCCATGAAACCATTGTCATTAATTCCATAGAAGATGAAATTACATTTCATGTTGAAAATTCATTCTCTTGGGTCTTTGTGTTAGCTTCACACTACCAATGACAAATCAATTGCCATAAAATCAAAATATTAATATGTCTTTAAGTTATTTAAATAAATTATCTAAGAAACAATTAATTACCGGACATTGATAATCCATGATCATATAGATTGTCCATGAAGTCATTTTCATTAATTCCATAAAAGATCAAATTACATTTCATGTTGAAAATTCATTCATGTTTCAATTTCATTCTCTTGGGTCTTTGTGTTGCTTCACACTAACGATGATAGATCAATTGCCATAAAGTCAACATATTAATATATTTAAATTTTATTTAAATAAACTATCTAAGAAACAATTAGTTACCAGACATTGATAATCTATGATCATATAGATTGTCCATGAAATCATTTTCATTAATTCCATAAAAGATGAAATTACATTTTTATTTACCCATGTCGAAAATTCATTCACATTTCAATTTCATTCTTAATTCAAGAATAAATAAGTAATTAAAAATAGTAAAAAAGGGTCCCAAGCCTACCCCCGAAACACCAAACTATGTCATGAATTTTTTTCATTTATGTTATAGATTATGTGGTTTAGTTGAAAAGACTTTGACATTTGACATGAAACCATTGAGAAATGTTTGAACATGTAAATTTTTGTACTTAGAACATCATCTATTTCAAAATCACAAGATGATGAAAAAAGAGAAAGTGTGGAAGACATTCATTTACGTTTTTGTCATAAGGTTTAAAAATCAAAGATGCTTGGCAACCTACCTTTGAAAGTATAATCAACTTAAAGACAATTGTGACTTGCACCCTACATCCTTATTAAGGTAATGGGTCTAGAGAATGTCCTAATTTATTATCAATGTTTGGTGTGCAATGATATCGTTCCAACTTTGCAATATTTTTGCATATGTGTATACATTGAAAAGACGAACAAGGTTAGAGTTTTTGCATCCATTGGGTGCATTCAAATTTGTGTCTCTACATTTTATTAAAGTCATATTTTAATGATTTCAAACTAATACTAATTTTTTAAAGTATCATGCCAAATTTTTGGGGGTTAGCTTTTAGAGTTTAAGGGTTTTTTTTTGGTTAACTATTTTTTAATACATTGCTTATTTACTATGTTGCAAATTATAATTAGTTATTTGCTTGCATAAATATTAGTTCATCAACTCTTGGAACTGAATTAACTAGGTTTTAGTTAATGTGGCATCAATTGGCACATGTTGTGACCTATTGAAAAAAGATTTCAAATCAAAAGCTCTTGAATTGAAGGGAAATAGATGTGACAAACCATTTCAAACAACAAAGGAAAATAATTGACAATTTTTTAAATTGGATTTGAAAGTTTTGTGTACTTCACCAAAGATCTAACAAAGTTGTATTTCCTTTCATCTTCCATCTTAGTTTGTATAATTGGTCTTGATAGTGAGCATGGGAATTATCATTTTACAAATAAGCTTAGGTTTGAAAATATTTAATGTGGATTTATTATTCATCTTAATTATTGTTTTCGTTTATTTGCAATCAAGCAATTAGGCCATAAATAAAAGATTTAGACCTCAATTATGTATGAACATCTATTTAATGTAACATGATTAATCCATTGCAATAAAAAAAACATAATAAGTTACTTGCACTTGAAAGTAAATTTGTGTTTTTGTGTCATCTCTAGAATCTAAGTGTTGAATGTCTTTGCAATTGAATGTTGTGTGTGAAATAAATAATTTTCAATTTGGTTTGACACAAAAACTTGACTTGTTCATTTAAGTGGTGATTGCATACTTCACCATAATAGTGGCCCCCTAGGCTACATGCATTAATAAAGATTTGTCTTGCAAATGGTACAATAACAATAGGTTAATTCCAATTAAGCAAGGTGAAACAAGAGCATATGTAATATGCAAATGAACATGATTTGCATTGATTTAAAAACCCTTAACATAATCACACTAGTAGAATGATCATTATTATTACATAGTACATATATTTTGAGAAAAAATTATGAAGGAAAATGAAAAATATTTGAAAACATTTTGACTTGCTCATTCAAATCATGGTTGCATATTTCACCATAATAGTTGACCCTTATGTTATAGGGATTAATAAAAAATTGTCTTGCAAATGTTACAATAATAACAAGTTTGTTCCAATTAAGCAAGTGAAACAAAAACATATGTAACATGCAAATGAACATGATTCATATTGAATTAAAATCCCTTAGCATAATCACACCAATAAAATAATCATTGTTATTACATAATACATATTTTTTGAAAAAACTTTTTGAAAGAAAATGAAAAAGATTTAAAAATATTTCGAAATATATATATTTGAAAATGGAATCTTGAAAATTAATTAATTATTTAGTAAACATGTGTTGAAGTTGACAAAATATTATATAATATCCAAATGTGAAATAAACCTATTTGTTCACCATCCTTTGGTTTCATTATCAAACCGTAAACATTAACACAATCAAACTCACCTTGACTTTGCTTCATATAAACCCTTATTGTAGTATTGCCCATCGTTTCAACCATTGCCCTACACATAGGTCTATTGTTTTTTTTACTTTCTTTTAAGGCATGTATTTGAATCTAAAATTTTTAGGACCCTAGTTTCATGTGCATTATTTGGGTAAAAAAAATGAAAGTTGGTAGGTCACAAACAAAGGTAGGTTGGAAGTAAACCCTAATTTGGCTTGTTTTGTTACGTTGTTGTCAGTCTTTTGGTGGGGTGGATTGTTAGGTTAAAGTTTGTAGGAGATGTCTTGCAATCTCTGATGTGTGTGTGTTGGAAGGGGATTTACAAATCTTGTTGAAAAAACATTATTGTTTTCAACAATAAGTGAATGGGAAGGAAAAACATCACACAAGGTTATTTATAATGACATTTTCCCCAATAGGCTAGGCTTGTTTTGTTTGTTCATTTCCTCTAACATTATTCCTACGATGAAGATGTAGATGAAGTGGAATTTGTTCATAGAAGGTTGAATTTCTTGGAATGAAGTTGCAAATAAGGTCTTTTGGTGTTGATAGGTTAGAGAAACTCTTCATGGTATTATTGTCGAATTTGAAAAGCTCATAGTTTAAGGGTGGTTGAGTATGCAAGATGATAATAATCTATAATTTTCTACACTACATATCTATGCATGGCATGTGGGAACTTACATATAAACTTTTGTTTCCAACAACAATTGGGTTCGATTTCCTTGGTTCCTTGGGTGTTATTGTGAAACCAAAGCTTTCAATTGAAGGCTTGGAATATGGTAGCCATTGATCCTTGAAGAGCTCAACCATGGCAAACTTGGGTGGTAGTAGCAAGAGGAGGAGAAGGAGAAATAGGTTGATACCTGCACATGAAACAAGATTGATCTCCTAACACTACCTTGATTGTTTGTTAATGCTAATAGTGATAAAAACATATCCTAAACACAAATGAACTATGTAATGGACATTTGGTCCTTAAAAGCCTATATCAATAGGTTGTCAAACCTTTCAAACATTGCACACACACACACACACATATCATACACATGTAATTTTATTATCATTGTAGGTTATCTTTTGTGATTTGGTGTTAGACTTCATGAAGATGTCTTGGAATGCTTATTAGACTTCCAATTAAAAATGTATTATTTATCATTGTTGCATTCCATAAGGATGAACCCAATTTTTTTTCTTGACAATTTTGTTATATTTTTCATCATGAATACTTTGATTTTTATGTATGTGTTAAAATTTACATCAATCTTGTGACTCGTATAAGCATGCTATTGTTTCAATGTATAAGAATGACTTCTGAACATGTTGGTAAGAAAAATATCAATATATTATATTTCCATTTCACAATTTAAACAAGGACAAGGTGACAAGTCTAGTTCAACAACTTGTCCTTGATGGCAATGACATTCTTTCAACACAATGTCACAATATTATCTACATCATGGGATGCATTTTAACAACTTTCTCTTTTTCAAGGGGGTTGAGTTCACAAAATCAAGGCAATTTTGAACTACAAGGTGATTTTAAGGTGAGAGATGGTGTGAAGCTAAAATGGATTCTTGTTTGGTGCAATTAATTATGTCATGCTAATGGAAAAAGATGCATTATTTCTTCTTGTAAAAAACCTTTGAGATTTTTCTTAATGTATTAAAAGCTACACTTACAAAGCATAAAAGCTTAGGGGATCATTCACGAAAACAAGAACATTTTACCGCAATAGAAGTTATATTACTACCGTAGTTAAGACATTATTTACAATTATTGCCTTCGATGTCAAGGAGTAGGGTAAATGAGTTTTACTAGGTCTCCTAGGTGCTTAAAACCTAGGGCTATGATTTTTGGGATCTAACGAGGACATGATTCTAAGGCTTTTGGGACATGAGTTGGCACCTGGGTCCACCTTGAAAAAACTATGTACAAAAAGAGTACTTCTTTGTCTTTCACTAGAAACTTTGTCTTTTCCCCTATTCTCCCATTGTATTTATTTATTTATTTATTTATAATAAGGCTCTTTTTGTGTGATGCATGCTTTAGCTTTTTGCTTAAACCCTAATCCTTAAATCTTTTAATTGATTTCCTAAAAAGAAATTCCATTTATCTTCTTTTATCCTTTTGTTAGGCTTAACCATAGTACTATTGACAAGTTCAACATTTCCATGGCCCAACACTTATTTCTATTATTTTTTTAACATTTCATGTTTTAACTAGTATATATTTTTAAAAATATTTTATATATTTTCCTTCACAATATGAATTAACCCCACCTTGGACTCATTGATACTAATTTGGTAAAAGCATGTATAGTATATATGCACTTAACTAATTGCTTATAATTAATTAATTCATTAACATTACACACTTCTAGTTACTACTATATCAAAATTCATACCACCCAAGCCCCAATATTAAATTCACAGGGAACATTGTTAAGTGTTTTTTGGACCAAACTCATTTGTCAATTTTGATAGTTTTTGAATTATCTGATAATAAATATTTTAAATATTTATTTTATTTTAAAATAGTTTTATTTATTTATTTATTTCCCTAACATATGTTGGACTATGGAAGCTTTAATTGTTGAGTTTAATTTTTAATTCAAGAGTAAGTAACAAATCCCCAAAAAAAAAAAAAAATTTAAAATCCCTAACACACCAAAATTATGAACTTAAAATTAAATAGTCAAAGAAAATCCAATTATGTGATTATATAATCTATTCCTAAGCTTTTACCAATCGCCGACATAGTGGCGGCCAACGAGGGTCTCCGAGTGTGAAAAGGGCCTATTCTTGGGTTGCTTTTTGGTGGCTAGCGAATCAGATCCAGCGTACGAGGGAATTCGAAGGGCCATTTTGTGGCACGTGGCTATTTTTCACAGGCCGAAAAATAGTCTGAACTTATCCAAGTGCAGGTAAATTCCAGTAGCTACTTTTTCTTTTACCTTTTCCCTAAAACAATTTTTTCCATTAGGCTACTTCTCATTTACTTCACCCATTTTTACATGACCCATTTACTTATTACCTCTTATCCACGCTGGATTTTACCGCGGTTAAGTTAAGTAACCCCAGTCCTGTAAATTGTAACATAAGACGTGTTGGTTTGCATTTACTGCCATTTTACTGCACCGGATGTAAAATTACTGCGTAATTTATGAAATTTACCAAGTTACCCCCATCCCTCCTTTTGTCAAGCACCTGTGACTAGGCTGCGCTTTTTGGGATGTGACTAGGAGAGGATTTTGCGGCTTTTTTTGGGACCTGAGTTGGCACCTGGGTCCACAACGAAAAGTAATTCTTTGTCTTTTACTTACTTGTCCTTTTTCCTTTCCTTTTGTCCGATTGCGCTTTTCTTTTGTTTATTATTAGGTGGGTCCCTTTTTTTTTCTTTTTTTTTTAATAATGGCGTTTAGTTTTTTGCCTAAACCCTAAACCCTCATGTATTTCTAAAAATTAAATGTCTACTTCTTATCCTTTGGTTATTTGGAATATTAAGAAAACCCTAATAATATATATATATATTTGTGTTTCTTGGTTTTTCCCCCAAGAAGGTACCTAGAACCCACATATACAAGGAATTTATTATTATTATTATTATTATAAAGAAATAAAGTTTTTGGATGAATAAAGAAGGCTGAATGAAATAATTTCCCTAGACAATAGAGGTGCTTAATCATGTGATTAATTTGGCGATTTGATTAGCTGATTAGCCCTAATAATTCATAGTAACTCAAATATGGCAACAAGATTTTTAGATTTTTTTTTTCTTTTTGGGTCTCTTTCTTTCTTTCTTATTGAGCTTCTGTGCAGTTTCCCCTTTTGTTGGTTGTTTTTGTCGTCTTCGCCCTCTGCGAGGTTTTTGCTTCTGTTTCTTGCCCCAAGTTTGCACTCTTTTGTTTCCTTTTTTTTTTTTTTTTTTGGGTTTTTTTTTTTGTGTTTTTTTTTTTTTTTTTGCTTGAGAAAAAGAAGGTACTAAGAGAAAGCGCTTGAAATAAAAGTGCAAACGTGAGAAGGCAAAAACGAGAGCCAAAAGT
>Ga0116227_10004782_pt1 | contig 29139 bp, 24 predicted proteins | sample S1TSphgellanicum_FD_89693 | JGI IMG/M metagenome (GOLD analysis project Ga0116227, IMG submission 89693) | Host-associated microbial communities from peat moss isolated from Minnesota, USA - S1T2_Fb - Sphagnum magellanicum MG | ecosystem: Host-associated > Plants > Peat moss > Unclassified... | reverse complement strand
GGCAGTTCGTTTTTGGGTGTGGATGGAATATCCCTCTGGGGGGTGGAGAGAAAAAAAGGCCCCGGGGGGGAGGCCCCCCCCCCCCCACCACATAAAGCAAAAAAAAATGAGCAATCAGGCCAGAGGAAAAGGTGCAAGAAACCACTTGACTGAAATGATCTGCTTTCAGTTGCATTTTTCAGCTGATGATTCTCTGATCAGATAACTCACCTTGCCGCTGGCTTTCTCAAATTGTCATACTGCCACAATTGATCAACAGAGTCTTCATTGTGGGCTGCTGCTGCTGCTGCATCAGTTGATCCACAGTAGTCAGAGACACTCTCTGGGCTACTCTTAGCACTGGTGCTCATGCTTTCTCTATCAGCGCTGATGGTCATGCCTGCATCTGTTGTCTGTTGCACATGGCGGCTTGTCCTCACTTTTTGCTCAGGGGTATTACGAAAGCCAGTTTGCATCAGGCACTGGTTCACAAAAGGTTGCAGATGTGGATGCCTTAGCAGCTCTGTAGCCTACCACAAGAGAAGAAAAGAAGTGTGCTCACAAAATAGCAGTGTTTTCAAAGGATGTCACAGAAACATCAGTTCAACAAGGACTATAAACCTCCATTGAACAAAAGAAAAGCCAGAGGAGGATTCAACCCCACCCTTCCAAACTACCAAGCTGTAAGCCAAAAATCCAGACATAATTAAGTGATGAAAGCAAAGAAGCTCTCTTTCAAGACCTAGGAAGAACTCACTGTAGGACGGTTCTCTGGATTCTTTCTCAACATGCTTCTGATAAGACCTTTCCTGCAGCAGCAAAACAGCTGAACCATATGAACACAAAACACAGCATGTGGGTAGCACCATTTTCCAATAATAAAATTGATAATGATCTTGTGTTCTATCATGGCCCGGTGTGGTTTGTCTGAGTTGTTAATTCTTTGATTTGCATTGAGGCAGTGAGCTCAGCATACAGACATTCTTCATGAATGTCTTATCAATTAAACATTCTTCACAAATGTCTTATCAACTTCTTGATTAGCAGCACATGATTTAAAATGAATGAAATTTGTGATTTACACTCTGCAGATATCAGAATAAGTGCATTAAGCGAGCAATGGACAACACTCACAGGGCGGTGGAGTAGTTGCTTGGCAAAGGTCCAATAGTGGATCTATTTATCTTACTTATCAGCCCCTGCATATCCTGTGCAGCACAATGTCCACCACAGAAGCACCTCAATATCAGGCAACCTGAATTGGGCGCACCGGGTTGTCTCCTCATAGCCTTCTTGGATACAATCGCCATTTGTCTATTCATCTATGAATTGCATATTTTCTTCAAGAGTTTGCTGGATCTCTTGACAAGGGCACATGCAGTAGTGGAAGAGATTGAATGTAACTCACAAAAGCTTTGAAGGCAGGTCGGTGTGCAGTCATCTCATACATACAACACCCTGCACAAAGAATCCATGCATGAGTTCAATCTTATGAGGAAACAGCACATGTAAACACCATGTGCTTTATGTATGAAGTGCACACAATGAGCGCTTATTCCCATACACCACTCATCAGTTGTGATCTCATGAACCCCTCCAGACATTCTGCAGAACAAATCACTATATGCACCTACCTCCTTCAATGCCCAGAGGTGAATCAAATAGATGGTATTCGAAAGCAACTAGATGCACCTTCCACTTTACAAAGCAGATGCTTCACAACAGATGCTTTCAAGGTCTAGAAAATTCTAGGGCGTACCAAGAGACCAGATGTCAGACTTGAATCCATATGGAATATCTGCAAGAAGCTCTGGACACATGTAGTTTGGCGTGCCAACCACCTGTGAGTAACATCACTCATTAGGCACCTTCCATTTCTACATTCAAAATCATAGATATATAAAAGCATCATGTCATCACTGCTGGCAGACTGAAAGGGCACGAGAATGTGAAGAGCAACTTCTGAAGTCTTTTGATCATTGTGCAGATGCAAATTGCATGAGCAGTCTAGTGGGGTGTGTGTCACTTACAGAGGAAGCTAAGTCTTCTTGGTTGAGTGTCTTTGCCAAGCCAAAATCCCCTGCCATATGTCACACTATGGTCTCATTGTAGTAGATCCATCACAGTAGAGATAACCCTAGAAACATGCTTGCTATGTTATGCATCTGCCATTTTTGAGAAGCATAACAGGACTGTGAAACTGCAAACAGAGTTCAATTTCCAGATGGAAAAAGACACAAGGTTTTCTTACCAAGGCAAATGTCATGTTCCTTTGTTAGGAATATGTTTGAACACTGCAAGAAATGCATTCAATAGCCATCATCAACAACAGAAATACCAAGCTGAGGTTTCCAAGAGTGGAGTTCATGTAGGAGAATAGAAATAAAAGGCAGAAGGAGTACGCAATCTGTTGACAACAGAAGATCAACCACAAGGGTCAAGCATTCACCTTAATGTCCCGGTGAAGAACATGATTTGAATGTAAATAATCCACTGCCAGAAGCAGCTGCGCAAACCACTTGCAAAGCTTCTGCAAAGACACATTTGAGAGAATCACCACTGACTTTTTACAAGCATTTCAAGAGCCATTATTGCATGCTCCTCTAGGATTTGGATCATCTGTCAATGATGGTGGTCAGAGAAATGTGAAGTCCACTGGAATTTGGTGAGAGCTTGATGCACATATATACATATACTTCAACTCTCAAACCATCTATCTGCACATCATGTACTGGAAGAAGAGACCTTGGTGCTCATGGCATAGAAGAACTCACCTCTTCATCAAAGTATTGACCATGTGCTTTTCTGATCAGTTCAGCCCTGCATCAGCAGCAGCATGTTGGACACAGAAATCATGAGTGGCAGCCTCTAATAAGTTATCTGCTTTCTAGATTGACATGCTCAACAAAAGCGTCTCTCTTTTAAATCTGCGAAGTATGTCTAAGTTTTGTGCAAATGGAAACAAAGGCATGTGCAACAGTTTCCTCCTCTCCAGGTGGGGTTCTAAGAAGCTACTCACATATCACCACCTTCACAGTGGCCTGTCACAATGCAAACATAGCAACCCTGCCACCAGCCACAAAAACATAATACTAGCAATAGTGAATCAAAATGCTGCAATTCATAAGAATGCACCACACTTTACAAGCTTTTCCCTTACGAAAAAAGAAGAATAATTTGTTTTGTACATGTAAAGAGGAAATGACATGTTTGTAAGCAGATTTACCTTCTCCACCCAAGACTCCTTGTACTCCAGTATGTAAGGGTGGTTCACTCTGGACACCAACAACATCTGAAATCGCACCCAAAGAAACACAGATCTTCATTGCATATTCCAAGTATACAAATATGTTTCACTTATGCACTGATGAGACTACATCAACACAGGGCTCTTGTGTAAGCTGAGGATTCAAAGCATCAGATAGAGATCAAAGAGCAACATTGAAGCAGCTTTCTACAATTATATGATCATAGCAGCATTCTTAAAAGATGAAGGTTTGAAGCATCAAGAGATTGAAGAGCAACATCAAAGCCGATTTGTATAATTCTATGATCATAGAAGCATTGTTATCAGAGGAGGATTCAAATATGATCATAGAAGCGTTGTTGTAAGATGAGGATTCAAAGCATCAGGAGATTGGAGAGCAACATCAAAGCCTCAGGCAATCAAAGTATGATTGTATGATCACAGAAGCATTGTCATAAGACTAGGATTTGAAGCATCCAGAGATTGAAGAGCAGCATCATTGAAGCAGCTTTCTATGATTCTATCATCAAAGAAGCATTGTTGTAAGATGAGGATTCAAAACATCAGAGAGAGATTGAAGAGCAACAGCAAAGCTGTTGATAATTCAATATAATTTGAAGCATCAGGGGGAGATTGAAGAGCAACATTGAAGGAGCTTTCTGTAATTTGAGAATAATAGAGGCATTGTCATAGGATGGGGATCAAAGCAACAGGAGATTGAAGGAGCAACATTGAAGCACCCTATGATTCTATTATCAAAGAAGGATTGTTGTAAGATCAGGATTTGAAGCATGAGAGAGATTGAAGAGCAACACCAAAGCAGCTTTCTATAATTCTATCACTGACAAAGTATTGTCATAAGATGAGGATAATCAGAAGACTGAAGAGAAAAATCAAAGCAGCTTTCTATGATCACAGTTCAGCATTATCATAGGATTACAGATTCAAAGCATCAGGAGAGGTTGAAGGAGCAACATTGATTGAAGCAGCTTTCTATTAGTTCATAATTCTAGAAGCATTTGTCATCTGGAGGAAGAAGGGAAGTAAAGTTCATGACAATTGTTGTGGGGATTTCCATTGTCAAACACTATTGTTTTACCTCTTGATGAGCTGAGCGTCGGCATCTGTCAGTCTGTCGAGCAAGCCGTATCTTCTTCAGCACATATCTGGAAGCAAACATCACAGAGAAAAACAAACAAACAACAGCTGGTTCATCATGTAAAGCTCATCATTGCAGACACACAATCCTGTCCAACCTCATCAACAAAAAAAAGAGCTACAAGCTTCTTCTTCATCTCCATTTTCAGAGTGAAGAAACTAGAAAATCTCCAGCCATTCCCAGCACATTTTGCATTATTAGGCCAAACCGCACAGAAAAGACATAGCTAGCTTACTTCTTCTTCTCAGCTTTGTGGTTGACGAGAATGGCAGAGCCGAAGGCACCCCGTCCCACTTGCTCCATGATTTCATATTGCTCCATCCTCGACTCCATTCTCTTCTCTCCCACTTCCTCTATCCCTTTTTTTTCCCACACCAAATTTCTGAGTGCACTTTCTTCCAACAACAAACTTCTTCCTTCAAAGGTAATAAGCCCCTGTTGCAAAAAAATCTTTTGTCGAGTTCTTCGCACTGATGAGTAGAGAGAAGAAGAGCTTGAATCCCCCTTGAACACTTACACCACATGCAGCTTGCAACTACTGGACATCATCATCATCATTCTGCAATCTACAGCTCCATGGCGCTAACGGGAACCTCATCTTTGTCAGACGGGAGGACATTTTGCTTCTGTTGTTCAAGTGGAATGCATCATCACTACTACAAAATCTGACAAACAACTACAAAATCTTCTGTAAGGCGGCGAAGACGGCGGCATCAGTAAGCATCATCTACTAACATCTGACGTGAAATTGTCGAAACTCACTTCGGTTGCAGATGATCGAAGAAAATCAATCTAGTTTCCTTTTTCCTCCATGGTTGGTACATACATACGTCCCGCGAGCTTGGCAATGGAGTATAACAATCTGTAAGCTACTGCAAGAACTGTATCTGTCTGTCTATGTATATCTCTTCTCTCATCACAGGACGAGTCTACATCTACACTGACGAAGGCAGCAGCGTGGGAAGTATCATTGCGTCTATGAGAGAGACAGAGACAGAGACAGAGACTAAGGAGGAGTAGTAGTAGTAGCTGGCTCTCACATGACTGCAGCAGCAACAGCAGGCACTGTACACACATTGACTGCTGCAGCAGCAGCGCCTGCCATGCACACCCAGTAGGCGTGCAATTCAATGTCCTCCGGCCCCACACACACACACACACACATACTCTCTCTTTCACACACTCTCTCTCTCTCTCTCTCTCATCACTTTCACATTTCACCAGCGATGATTTCACAGACAACTGCTGCGTTTGCTTTGCTTTGGTTTGGCGAGAAATGTTCGTGTCGCGACAAACTCGGGATGTTGTCGTTGCTTTGCAACAGACTTTGTTGGTTGTCTCTAGAAAGTCTGGATCTTGCTTGATATTTCATTTTCTCTCTCTCTCTCTCTCTCTCTCTCTCTCTCTCTCTCTCATTCTTTTTTTTCTTTTTCTTTTTTTCCTCCTCCGCCAATTTTTTTATTTTGTTGTCTCTCTAATCTTCGATCTTGCTTGCAACAAATTTTCTAATTTTTTCTGTTTTCTGGTTTAAACCTGCAACACTTGAGATCTTTGCTTGCAACACGCGGATTTTTGTAGCTTGCAACAAATTTTATTTCTAGTCACCACAAAATCGGATCTTGGCAAACTCGGATTTTGCTCGCATCAAAACTTTGTGGTCACCACAAAACTCATCAAAACTCGGCTCTCGCAATCGGATTTTTGCTTGCAACACCACAAACTCGAATCTTGCAATCGGATTTTGCATGCCACACCACAAACTGGGAGCTTGCAAACTCGGATTTTCTTGCTTGCAAACCAAAATTTTCTGGTCACCACAAAACTCGGATTTTTCTTGCAACAAATTCTTCTGGTCACTACAAACTTGGATTTTTGCTTGCAACAATTTTCTACAAAAATCGGATCCTGCTTTGCTCAAAAAAAAATCCTCAAATTGTAAAATTATTTATTTTTAAATCTACAATTTTTTAAAACAATTTTCTTCTATAATGGGAACTTGAGAATTTCTTGGGGATGTGAAATTTTCAGTTCCCAGCAATACTAGAAAATTTCACCAATCACTTAACTTAAACAATTTTTTTAAATAAATATTTTAATTTTAAACTGTTAATGTATTTTTTGGGTTTTTTTTTTTTAAATCTCTTCTTTCTTCCATTTCCATCCCCTTTTTTTTAATTCATAAAAGTAATGCAGTGACTGCAGGAAAGGGTTTTGGCAACTACACTGGCCATCATCGACAAGAGGAAGTAGCCAAATTTGGCTACAGGTCCAAAGAGGACAAGAAATAAAATTTACTAATCCTACTATATTTTGGCGACCTACTGAAACTTATTGTCTGAATATGGCAGTTAGAGATTGTCCAGAGCAATTTCAGCTCCCTTTTTCTGTGTTCCTTTTCTTTGTTTTCACTGCTACTCGTACCCCTTTTCATTCATTATTGCAATGGGTGCAAATCTTGATAAGTTCTTCCTCATCACCAAAACTGTAAGTACTAATTTCCTCAATCCACAATCCGAAAATGGTTTTACAGCTTTCAGCATTTCACAAACAAAACACACAAAACACTCAATCATTGTGTGTTTTGCAGCTTTGAGCATTTCCCAAACAAAACACACAAAAACACTCATCACAATGTGTTTTGCAGCTTTGAGCATTTCACAAACAAAACACACAAAAACACTCAATCACAATGTTCATTTTTGCATCATCTGTGATACATAAATTTATCTGGTCCTGGCGGTTGATGATGATAGCTTCAAAATTTTCAGAAATCTAACTGACTGGGACATACAAGTTCATTTTCTTATCAAAAAAGCTCATCACAATTGAATACTTAACTCTCTTTTTTTTTAAGAGCATTTTCTCTTGACAAAAACTCAATAGAATTGAATTTTTTTTTTGACATGTGATTAAAGAATATTGCTATGCTAACCATCACTTTATTATGCAAAGCATGTGATAACTCACGAGTTGCATTCTAATATTGAAAAATTGTTTAAACTTTGTTTGCAATTGACAAATCAATTTTCTCACGCTAAAAACTTCTTATTTTCTTGGTAAGTGAAGATGTTTAAATGGTTTTGAGGGTAAATTATGTCACTTTTTAGGGTTTTTTAATTGCAAATATGTATCATTCATTTGATCTTATGTTCATCATCAATCACCCATCCTTTTAATTATCCATCCTCTAGCATAATCATCATTTGGCCTTTTTGTTTCCCATAATTTTGCGTAATCATCAACTCTTCTTTTGAAAATTTAGCATGATTATGGTTCAAAATTGTTCACATAAGCCAATGGTCTTACTATTGCCTATTACGTCGGGTTTGATAGTTGGCTCCTCCTATTGGACTCACTTGTCACACATAATAAGCAACAATTTAACCATTACTTAACTTCAATTATGATGATTCATAAGTTATCCTTTGAAAAGTTCCAAACTAGAATTTGTTTAGTTACTCTCACTTAAAGGGGAATGGAAAGGTATCTTATCATATTTGTGTCTTTTCAAAGATTTTTTTTAACATTGTAATTATGAGCAAATTTTTAATATCTTTTACATCAATTTGCATCATATTTCATTCAATTGAATTGAATGTGAATCCAGTTCAATTTGAATTAAACTTAAAAATTTGAACTTAATTTAATTTGTAGCAATGTCATTTAATATTTTCATTGAATGGAACTTAATTTTCATAAAATCAATTCATTTACATTAGTAGTGTAAAGCAATATAAAGCCCAATTACATAATAATTATATATTTTAAATAAAATATCAAGTATTTATAACATAATAAGATTTCAAATATGTATAAATATCCTATACTTTTTTTTTTATGGGTCTGGATATACACATGTATATGGATATCCTAGTTTAAGGTTTTGTCAATTTTTCCTTTCTCATATAAACAAGTTTTTTTGTTGCATCCAAACTTTGTTGTTGCTTGGTTGAATAGGATTTTATTGCATTAAAGCACAAAGCTTTCCATGAAAATCCATAAAAACTCAAATTTGTGTATTCCAAGTTGCTTACTTAAAGACATGTGCAACTTGTAGAAAAGGCATTAGTGATTGATGTAGATCATTCATGAGACTGAGAAGAAAAGGGATGGGCCATTTAAATTTATAATCGCCACATATTTTTGGTTTACAAACCTTTATAAAAAAAATGATGAGATCCAATAGATGTTTTTCAAGGATTTTGTGTTCTACATCTATAAGGTTATATGGCACTTTCCACTACTAACAACAAGTAGCTAAAAAGGCGTAGTTTTATGCCAATGCCTTTTGGTTTTCTTTCTTTCTTGAATTATCTTATGGATGAAATGTTTTTTATAATATTTTTTAAAAACCATGTATTTGTATGTATTCCCAAACCTTGTATTTACAACCATTGTTTTAGCAAGTTTTAATCTTCAGATGTCTAAAGGCAATGTGGACACATTGACCCTTGTGATAAATTTTTTAAATGAATCCTAAACCCTTGTGCATCTTATTGTGGGTTTATTTGAACTAAATGAAACAAGTCAATAGAGTATGGCTATTCAATTTGAATCATTGATTTCAAATTTGGGTTGATGCATTGTGTGATTACATTTGTGAAAGATAAAAACAATAATTTGATAACCATGGCATTTACAATGCACTCCATATTGATTGTGAACCTTTGAGGCTTATCAAAATTTATGAAAGTACTATCACCAAAAGAAAGGGGAATACCTTTTGAAGTATGCACAACCTCATTGCTAGACATACATAAACTAATGTATGTTCTTGAAACTTTCACTAAAATAGAATGATTCTGCTTCAAATATTGTTTTTTCTTCAAGATCTTTACATACACCTAAGTTCCATTGTTTTAATTTCATGGACCACAAGGGATTAGTCGTTCATCTTGATTTTCTCTCTAAGAATCAACAGGTTGTTTCATGTGTAATGATAGCTCATACCCAACAACAAAATCCCCACAGAGATTAACTCTACTACTTCAACATGGTTTAGTCTCTGAAATTGGATAGAGATTCAGGGTAGGATCAGTGAGTACAATCAATTCTACTCCCTAATATTCCCTCAGTCCCAAAACCTCCAAAATTTCCACAATGCAACAGGTACTCTTTTTAAGACAAAACACATTCTACACTCAGTTCAAAACCCCCAAGAACATCAAACATGAACTACCACACAACCGCTCCAAAAATCTTAAACACTCTCATCCTTTCCCTTGTGTTGGTCCCTAAAGAAACATATCAAAAAACACTTCTAGACCTTTTTTGACATTCTGAACGCAGTAAAAGTTCAATCATTAGGATTATTCCAATCAAGTAATTCTAATCAACTTCTATTTCTATTTATTTACAACACTCAAAATCCAAATCCAACACAGACTTTCCAGTTTTCCAGAAATCTAACAATTTAATTTTTCTTCATCACCAAAAAAACCTTTCCTTCACTTCCTCAGCCAGCATCAAATATATTTTTCATCACCTCATCTATTTGCTTCCTTGAAATCATCCTGCCAATCTCCTTGCAAAAACATGATCCACAAAGCTCATGAAAAGTTTTCATTGAGCAGTTAAGATTGCACTCCATCTCAGAAACTAACCCACCAAGCCCCTTTTGTTATGACCTACAAAGCAACAAAACACACCAAAAATAGAAACACATCAAAAGCAAATGTTTCAACGTTGTTCAAGCATTGCACCGCCATTAGTTCAGTCACCGGTCTGAATTAGGGTTTGTGGCCTTCATCCACAAAAAACATTTGACATTGTTTTTAGGTTATAATACATGTTTTGATCATGTGATGTCCAAGGCATGCCAATATGTTACTAAATGACAACAAAATTTCTAAAGGTTCAATGCAAGTGAGTGTGAAGGATGCACAAGTTCCTTTACAAAAAAACAATTACATGGGCAAAGAATGGGAAAAGGAGCCAAGAATGGGAAAATGTTTGCATTGAAAGTGGGATGCAACTTTGAAAATTTAATACCCTTGTAAAAAACTAGATTTGCATTCAAAGTCATCATATTGTTTGAAAAAATGTTGGAGTTCAAGCAAGCCATTATCATTTGTTATGGAAAGCAAAACATTGTCACTTTACAAAAAAGAATTCTAAAGGCCCAAGTGTGAGCTATTGCAAAGGTAGTCACATCATATTTGAGCCTTGCAGTCATGGTTTGTGTTATAAATCAATCCCATGGTCATTGGTTACTTTTGATGTTTAACTATTGACATCACCTTAATTGTCAAGTTACAAGTTCAAATGGTTAAAATGGTGCAAGTTTCAAATGTGATAGAAAATTTGGACCAATTTGATTATGACATCCTTTTCCATATAAACAAGTAGAAAGAATTGGTGAAGGTTTTGAAATATATATTTTATTTTTTAAGATTTTTTTATTCAAATCACAATCATAACATGTTTGCCATAATATTGGATCCTTTGTTCAAATCATTATGAGGTGTGCAAAATTTGGTGGGACATGGCAATTCAATTTAACTTATTTCTAAGTATGAGTTGAAAGTTGTAATTCTCCTTCCCATTACATGTTTTGACAACCTAGAACATGGTGATGAACTTGAAGATGAAGATAACATGTTTTGGGTTGGAGCTTCTTTTGAAGAGTCTTTTCAAGCATTTTTCATTGGAGAGTTATCTTTGTTGAAGAGGTTATTCACACTCCTAGCTATATGTGAAAATCCTATTGTTTGGTGGTGCAACCACAGGGGGCAATTTCCAAATGTGACATTTTTGGCCAAACATATTCTTAGCATTCCAAGGTCATAGATTGAAATAAAAAATGTGTTTAATGTTGTTAAGATATTGCTAATTTTACAGCAATACCACCTACAAGTGGAAAACTCGAATTGAATCATCATACTTGTTAAAAACTAGCTTACCAAATAAAAAAATGAAAATTTACTTGAAAGTTGAAAGATTTTTAGTTGATGACAATTTTGAATTGATTCAAAAGACAGAATATTTTGAAGATTTGAGTGCAAATGATGATTAATATTGCACAAGTATTCAACTTGCCCTTTTTTTTTTCTTCTTTTAACAACAAATGAATCTTCTATTACTTCCTTTTTGTTGTCACTAACATTTCTAGGCTTTTGTAATAAGTTTTTCAAAAAGGCTTGGAAGGAATTTATTTACAAGAACTAAATATGGGATGGCAAACTTGGTAGAGTTTTTTTTTTTTTTTGGTGGAGAACTAGGGTTCAATTCCCTTGCAAGTTAATACAATTTTAGAATTGTCTATGCTTTCATATGAGTGAGAAAAAAATTGTGATCATCTAGATTTTGAATATGCATAACCTTTGGATGTATCCATAATCAATTTGAATTTAAAAACTAGTAAAATTCATATCCACTAAAGGAACAAAATTGAACTTGAATCCATCGTATCTGCCTTGACAAATAAATTGCAAGGCATATAACAAAATTCAAGCTAGGGAAATGGTTGAATTTGCTAGCGGTGTGAAAGGAATGGCTTTAAATTTAGAAAATGAGAATGTAAGAATTGTTATATTTGGTAGTGATACCGCCATCAAAGAAGGAGATATCCATCTATTAAAGTTTTTATAAAACATTCTTTATTATTATTATCTTGAACTTAACCTTAAAATGTGATATCCAGCCAACACTGATCCCCACTCCAGATTCGTGTGCATGTTTGCATGTAACTATGGGACAATAATGCTAAACATGATTCAATCTAATAGGGTGACATAGAAGAATTGGTACCTAGTGGGTAATGTCCATTGGAAGTGGTGTTACCATGGGGCCCTTGATTAAAAATTGCTATCTTTTTTATATTAGATGAATGAATGACTAAAATAATATAACAAAAATTGACAATACTAATAATAATAAATCAAAAGCCAAGAAAACAAGCACTCTGGAAGCAGTACTTACTTGTACACACAAGATTTGCAGACTTTCTATGAGCATGAATAGAAGAGAAGCAGTGGGTAATCAATCTATTGCCAGATCCATGATGTGGGGGGACCTAGAGCTGCTGCAGAAGACATTAAAAGTTTTTGAGTACTAGACTACAGTGTAGAAAGAAATTCAGTTGTCCAGCCAGCTTTAGAATTGTATTAGTGTAGTAGTTGCAGACAATCAAACTAGCCTACTACTACATAGAGAGCTTAAATGTTAGATCAATCGCAGTGCGAGAGAGATTCAGAAGTATCATCAAACCCAATGAGGTTTAATTTCGTTGTCTGTGTGACCCAGAGTGAAGAGCCTTCGCATCACTATTGACAGAGATGCTAGAGCATCAAATCAGGTGAATAGTTTGTTTTTTTTTTTGCTCTGTTGCCCCAGAGGCAAACAGACTTGACTTCATCTGTCTGTGTTCATTTTTTTCCTCGAAAAATTAGTTTGTAGAACACATTAGTTTTGCTCTGTTGCCCCAGAGGCAAAGAGACTTGACTTCATCTGTCTGTGTTAAATTTTTTCCTTGAAATTAGTTTGTAGAATACATTAGTTTTGCTCTGTTGCCCCCGAGGCAAAGAGACTTGACTTCATCTGTCTGTGTTAAATTTTTTCCTCAAAAAATTAGTTTGTAGAAGACGTTAGTCTACCTAACCTATCTTTGTACGGCTTTATCTGTCTTTCATGATTTTGTTTCAATCTGCCATTGAAGGCAGAGCTAAGTAAGTTTCATGGAACAACGAGCTCCTTGTTTGCGGTTAGCACCGCTCTTGAAAAGTTCACTCACTCCTGATACACAAAGAAAAGTCCTTGATGCTGCCTGAGTTGTTGTTGAATGAAAAACAGCATCCACAAAAGGGAGAGGATCCATTGGGTAGGTGAGGATGCAAACTCTTTACACGCCTGCAAAAAAAAACTCATAATCATCACAATCACTTGCTCGTAAGTCGTGAGAGGTGACATACTAGAACCCCATGAACACGAAAAAAGCTTAAATTTCACTTTGAAAATATGAGAGGTGACATACTAGAACCCCATGAACACGAAAAAAAGCTTAAATTTCACTTTGAAAATATGAGAAAGAGATAAGCATAATGGTGAAGGAAATGGAGGTTTAATATCAAGTTAAATAATATTTCGTCCCCCCTCCCTTGCCTTTTTATTTTTCTCATACGTTCTTCTTCCCAAATGATTTTCAATAGTTCATCATTATTTATGTCAATCGCATTATGTTGATTTGATTTTGGTAACGTAACATGGACATGAAAAGGCACATGTTATTGTGTACCTATATTTTCATGTTTTTTTTTAAAGAAAAGGTGTTGAAGTAATAATAATTTTGAATAATAATATTTTTTGAATCATATATATATATAATGATGTTATGACCACTTAGAAAAAACCCATAGACCCTGGATAAGTAAGTCCAAAGAACATGAGTGCGGCCGAAAGTGCAAAGTGTGATGATGGGTTAAGTAAGAGTGATTGAATGTTGAATTTCCTTCTTAGAAACATCAAATTGTGCCTTAAACTAAGCTTCAGATTAAGCTTCTTCTTCTTCGAGTGCTTTTTCTTTATCCCAAATAAATTATTGCCGTTTTTTGACTAAAGAATTGGGGTTTTTTTTTTTCCTAGTGTGAAAATTCTACTTCATTTTGCTAACCTTTTGCGGAAAAAAATTAACACATTTTATTATATCACAGAAATTGGAAAAAAAATTTAAAAAAAAAATTCATCATCTTCGTCGTCTTCTAACGTAAATGCAATTGTTTATTATCATATTTTTGCAGTTGCTCATAAAGTTGAATGAGGCCAAACGCCATGCCCACCACCCCGCATACTCCCCCCAAGAAAAGCGACCAAGATCAACAAAACAACAGAACATGCCAGCTACATTCAATTTTGAACAGGTCCCCGCTCCCCACACCCCCCCAACTCTCTTTGCAGAAGCTACAATTTTTAACACAAGACAAAAGTGGGAAAAAACACACACACATCCGTACTCAACTTTCTTTATTTTTGGGAGGATATGGTGACCTGCAAAATTATTACAAATTCTCAAGGCAAAAAAAATTGAAACACTTTTGTATACATTAACCCCCTAGGGTTGGGTTTGTGCCACCCCCATTGGTAAAAACTCAAAGCCCGCATTCAACCTCTTTGGGATTTGCATGTCTTTTGCATGGGCCGACCACATGCAAAAGACATGCAACATTTAGTTCTAGTTCACTAAGGGCAACTCTTCAAAAAGAATTCAATGCACCAATTTTGAACAATCTCATTGGTCACAAAGTCTTTTTTCTCCACACCCCCTCTAAACCCTAAACCCTAAAACCTATAGGCACAACAAGCTCCATAAGACTACCTATTACAACCATTATAAGTGTCCGTTAACTGAAGAGTACTCCTCCTCCTCCTCCTCCTCCTCCTCAACACAATTCAAGGTGCCCATTCTATAACACTCGTTGGCCACATAGCCTAGCACACAAGTGTTTTCCACAAACCCTCTATATTATTTGTGTATATACTTTTAACCCTATTTTGTATATGGACAAGAGTTATAATATTAGAGAGTTAATATTAATATATATAGGGTCTTAAACAGATGTGAAAAAAGGTTAAGTTATTACGGGCAATGAAATTGTTGCAATTGGTGGTGGTCTAATTTATTTTTTTCCCCCCTTAGTTATTTGGAATGAATGAACTAATAGTTAAATGTGTATTAGGGTTTGGTGGGTTTGTGAGAATTTTTAAATCACCAATGGAAATGGTGGAAAGGACCCAATGTTTACAATGTTTACAAGAATAGGGTTATGTGTAAATAAGCTTGAAAATTATGGTTTTTTTTAGGTCAATGGGATTGCTAGATTTGGTGATTTGAATTTATTTTCTTAGTTATCTTTGAGTGAACCAATAGTTCAATGTATAATAGCTATTTCCACAAAGAGGGTTCTTGCACATGACTTGTGCACTTTGTTGGCCTTTGCCTACCAAGGCAAGGGATATTGTGTTTTGATTCATTATAGAGTATAGTAGCTTAAGGGATTTTGGCCCCTAGGTAATAATAATAATAATAATAATAATAATAATAGGTCTATTTTCATATGAGGATGACTCAAAGATGATATTTTTGAAAATTAGATTTTTGCATGGTAAAATATTTGAGTTAAGGAAGGAATTCCGTAATGCTTCTTCTTCTTCTTTTGCCTTCAAGATACTTTTTTCATGTAGATGGATGGCAAGGCCACAATGTAACACACCCCCTTGTTTTACACTTAATACTATATAACCCTTCTTGTCTGTGATACTTTCCCAAGGGTAATAAAATTGGCCTCATCATCACACCCACTATGGTCCTCACCAGCACTGTACTACTACTCACACAGACCGACACAATTTGAAGTATAATGTACACACACAAAACCACATGCGGAGATTCTTCCCCCGAATGGGTATAATAACAAAATGCACTTCAACCAACCAGACTTTTTATCTGAACCTTTTGAGTGTATCTATGTGTATGTGTGTGTGTGTTTTTTTTTCAAAAGGAAAAAAGCTTGAGGAAACACAACAAGTTAAAAATAGTTAGCTGATAAGAAACCTTAACTTTCTTGCGGTTGGTTGGTAGAGTCGTCTACTTTAGTAAGCAATCCAAATAATTGTCAGGAAGTCCACTACCAAACCGACAGCATGCTCAAAACACACACACACACACACACAACATACACACACAATATGATAAGGCCATGACCCATTACTACTACTACCACTACTCCGACTGGTGCACTACTAGTAGTCCTCCTTCCTAATGGTGGTGTTTGAGAGATTTGTGTGTATATGTCAGAACTCACTTGTTTTTGGTAAAGCAAATCTTCCACCCTAAAATTTATAAATTAAAAAAAAATTAAATTAAAAAAATAATAATAATAATTTTTAAAAAAAACACCCATGAATTGACTCAGCCTCTTCAGCTTTACAGTAAGGCCAGAATGGAACCAACTAGCACCCCCATGAGGCAGGCCACCATGCAAGATGGGATGGATGGATGATATGTGAACACAAAACACTTTTTCATTGTATTCCATCTTGCTAACCATGGTGAAAATCCATGTACTAATCATACACTTGTATATATATTTACTTGATAGAAGTCAAGTCAAGTCAAGTGCGTTATGTAACTACCTACCTAACTACCTACCTATGTAATAATCAATTACATTGATAATTAATTACATAGGTAGCAAAAGAAGGAAATACAAGGATTTACCGAAGAAGAAGGTTACCAAGGTGAAAAAAAACTTCATAAGTTAGTTGTTCATCCTAATTCATGAGTCACAACCAGTTTGGATGGATGGATGGATGGTGGTACATTCTCGTGGGTGCCGGGTCATTGATGAAAACTCGAGAGTGTGAGTTTAGGGTTTGTCGAATATAAAAGGTGTGCATGAGTTGAAGCATCCTTTATCCTTTTAAGATGACTCACGAAGGTGGCTTATAAAACATAACATGTATTATGGACCAAGCCTAGTTCCTCCACCTACGAACACTTTTGTGTTATATTCTACTCTTTGATAATGAGTAATAGTAGTGTTGTTGAGTAGTGACCACCACCAATCACACCTAGGAAATGAACAAAGAAGCTACCAAAAAAAAAAAAAGTACCCAAATGAGAAACCCAACCCAAAAAGCTTGTTATATTAGGTAGACTTTGAATCCCTAACCCCAAAAAGACCCCCCAATAAGTGAGTTGGCCTCTGACCTTGTGCCTTCCTTGGGCTACTACACACACACCAAGCTTTCCTTAATTGAAGGGATGATCATGGACAAGTTCTCCCCTGAAGAAGAAGAAGAAGAAGAAGAAGGAGGTGGAGCCAATTTTGTGGGCCTGCAATCACTATTGGATTGAGGGATGTATGTAGGTCCTTTTTTTTTGACCAAACAAATTGAAGGATTTTTAAAAAAATTCTTTGTGTTCATCATATGTTCTCATATGTTCCCAATGATGTTCCTCAAATTTTCAATTGGGTTTTTCATGATGTTCTCAAGGTTCCTAAGGGTGTTCTCAATAGTAAGTATCTCATTTTTTATTCCAAGAAAAAATTAAAGATTACTAACTACAAAAGTTTTTTGAAAATGTCAAAACTAATACAAAATAGTCTATTTCTATACTATGAATTATAAAAAGGGTGTTTGAAGATTCAAAACATCACGAACAATAATGTGGAAAATGAAACCCCACACTTTTAATTTTGGAAAGACACCCCAATATTTTCTCTATTGTCCTCTCTAGCAAGGCCTTCGGTGAACTAGCAACCCCCCTTGGGTTGCTTGTTCACCCAAGGCCATGATAAAAATCTCAAAATCCATTTAAATTATTTCTAAATATTACAACTATCCCATGCTTAAAGTAAATCAAGGTCTTTGATTTGAAATCTAACCGCTTAGATTGTGGATTAGACTCACTAACCCTAAGTGTTGTGGGACTATTCTATTTAAACCCCAAATTTGACAATTGCAACTTTTGATTAAACAAATTAAAGGCAAAAACCGGGTTTACTTCAACAATTTTGCTTGTTCTCACAAGTTTTAGTTTTAGTTTTCTCTTTTGTATCAAAGTCTATTATGATACTTGGGATGAAAAAGTGTGCCAATATTTGGAGACTCCACCACTACTATGTAAAGAAGGGGTTTTTTGTTCTTGTGTTTTTGTTTCACTTTAGACATCTTGTGAGAGTAAGAATCAATTTTTTGGGGGCTTGAAATTTCAATCTAGATCTCTAAGTGTTGTGAATTTTGTGGGAAAGAAACTTGGCCAATGTGAAGGGGGTTATTATCCCTTTGTTCGATGCAAACGTCTAGAGTCTTATTCTAATGAGAGTTGACATTTTACAAGTGATTTGAGAACTCGAAGAAATGGCAAAGTTGGGAATAATGTTTCATATGCCAATGATTCCACAACACAAAATCATAGAATATAACATTTCTAAGCAAGTCAGTTAGTATGTGAACTACGTTTAGTTTTTATTCCTTGAAGGTTTATTACAAAACTCATTCACATATATAATGTAAGGACATGTATGAGGAACTCATGTTATGTTCAATTCTTTTTTTTGGAATATTGTTCAATTTTACTTTCTTTAATTTCTTATCTCTTTTGTTTTTGAAATTATTTCTAATTAACAACACCTAATGATATAGTTATTTTAATCCACATATATATATATATATATACATCTCACACATTCCATGTCATTTTGATTTTGGATTGTGCAATTAATGATGTTCATATATTCTATGTGGATTGTTTTGAAATGTTAAATATGACAACACAAAAATGTAGCAAATTGAAAAGGATTGAAAAGGAAGAACATTCACATAATTTTAAAAATAATTTGTATATTGTTTAAGTTTTTCCCAAACTAAATGAATTGTGATTTTTTTTTTTTGTCAAAAATAATTATGTTGTAATTAAAAAGTTCAATTTTCTACAATGTTTTGTGCTTACAATGTTATGCATTTCTCCAACAAGAGAGAGTTTTTATAACATGCTACCTAAGAACTAAATAAACAATATTGTATGCTACCAAAGTTACAAAGATCAAAATGCAATTCGTAGGAGACTATTATATGTACCACACACCAAAAATGGCAATATCTACATAAAAATGCAAACACCTCAAGATAAAAATTTTCCTATTAAATTTTGAAGATGCTTCAAATATTCAATTCCCATATTTTTTAGCTACATAAATATATAACAATGTAAATGGTTGGTGCAAAAATTGCTTTGACACATACACAAATCATGATACCTAATAGTTTTAAGCTCAATCAACTATAAATTATCTGGAAATCATAGCTCCAATATGTTTCAATTTTTAATAATGTACATTTCATGCCTTTGAACATTTGACAAATTATAACAATGGTGAATGCAACAAAGAAAAAAGAAAATTCACTTGATAATGGCTCTCCCCATATCATGGGGACACAACTAATCTTGAATGTTGGTCTTCAACTTAATGTATCAACAATGGTTCCACTAAGTGCACAACCTAGAAAAACACTTGGAGAGTGACACTCACAACTAATCTTACAAATCACCACTCAATTATTAATTTTGAGAATCCACCAATGTTCCCAAAGACACCCGTATCCTTGTATTTTACTTTAATGACAAGAGGATTGAATACAGAAAAGATAATGTAATCATTAACAACCCTTGTACAATGTCATTGCATGTAAATCCTTCCTTATATACTAGGGTGGAACATTCGCTACCTTGCAAAACTAAGAGAACTTACATTAGGATCGAACATTTTTCAAAATATTTTTTATATACAACCTTGAGCACAATATCACCAAGTAATGCAACTTTGACAAAATCTCCAAACCCACATCAAGATCCTATATTTCTCATATTGTTTTCATAGAACTTTGAAATAGTGGAAATTTAATAAAATCTATAAATTCACTAAATAACCCAGGCAATTGATCATAAACTAATATTGAAAAACACTAGAGAGACACTAATTGATGTATGTGTGTGATCATGGGGGTAAACATGTTGATTTTGGATCTTCCAAAGGAAAGCTTTCAAAAAACTTCAAAAGCAAAGCAATGCAAACAAACTACAAACATGTGCTCTTGCAACACCAAAATCATAATCAAGATATGAATTCATGAAACTCCTCAAAGGCATCCAAAAAACATTGGAAGAAGTTGTTGAAAAGAAGCTTCAATCGAAACATGAACAATGGTTTCAAACATGCAAAGACAATTTGCATTTGCCTATTTTGTCATGTGCTTAAAAATAGAATGTTTGTAAAATTTTTGGAATATTTTAAAATAATGATTTACAAGTTAGCATACACTTCTTATGACCTAAAAATTTGTTACAAGTTATAGTATTATGTAAATGTGTAAATTATGATGATTATATCATTTTCAAAGCGTTTCAAATCAATCATTAACTATAGTGTTTCAAACGTGTTTTAGAATATTTTATATTCATTATATTCATTTCAAACTTATCCAAATGTTTCCATAATATATCAAACACAATGTTATGTAAGTAAATTAGACATTTTCAACATCAACTTGATGTACCACTTGAAAACATGTCAAATTAAATGTTGGTTACACTTTATGTGGGTCATGTTTTTATGTTTATACCAAACATAAACATATGCCATATTAACAAAGAATATTGAAAAATAAAATTATCAATAAATAAAATGAATGTAATTTTAAAACAATGTGCAAAATGGGAACCATGTTTTGAAACTATGAATATTGTGGCTAATGTCATGGCCTAGGTTTTTATTTCTATAAAAAAATTATTTTAAATTGAAATTTGAACTTGAAAAATGATTGTGATGTTATGAAATGCCTATAATCATTAGCAAATGACAAAATGTTGGTCAATGGTGTAAACATTTTGTGGACAATGATGAAGGGGTAGCCCATTTATGTGACACGAAGGACAACTTTGTTGATGTAAGTGTGGTCGAGTAATGCACAAAACCTAGTGTCCCCATCACATGGGATGATATTAAAATTTTCCCCCTTTTATTATTATTTGGAAACAAATTTGGACTTTTTTTTACACATTATTATCAATAAATGTTAAATCTACCTTTGGATGCCACCTGTTACTATTTCAAAAAAATTATTTAATTTTTTTGAAAATAAATCAAACACAATTTTCAACATTGATTTGACCGCAAGTTCTTATTTAATTCTAAAATTGATGGGTTGTCACATTTATAAGTTCATTGTAGCTCAAGGTTCAAAGTTCAAATCAATGTTGTCTAATATGTTTGTGATCTTGTTACATATATTGTTGTTGATGTGGGTTCTAAGAATTCACCCAATACAATAGGTGTATGTAGCAATACCGTTTGCAACATGTATTATCCCAATTGTTAGATTTTGTCAACCTTTTATGTTACCAAATGAAACTAGTTTTTCATTTCAAAATATTGTTGCAAGTTCATAGTATCGCAACCACCATTCACAATGTGCATTGGGTGCCCATATACTAATATTGATTTGATGAATAATGGTTCTAAAACATGTCTATTGTAGTTTAGGGTTAGTTTCCAAATTGGAAAAATTGAATTTTTTTTGTTTTAAAAATTGAAATCGTTATTTTTTCATGATCTACTATGATATTGTCATATGAGGAATGAAATTATTTGGATTGTAATTGACAATCACTATTTACTTTTTCAATACCTTGGCTTCATATTTCTCACAAAAAAATGTTTCATTATTTCAAATATTATTTAATGATGAAATTCACCCTAGGGTAAACTAATCATATATTTTTTTTAAAAGGAAAAATTAATGATAAATTACTTTGATGTGTTTCTTGAACTAATATTTAATGTTACTATTTTAATATTTAATTATTTTTGAATTATTTTCTCACATTTTTTGATCAATTTTGTAGAAAATGAAAAACAAAAAATTTGTGATTTTTAGGGATTTTTTTTGAAAATTAAAAAAAAAGAAAATAATAAAATTAACCACATCTAAACTTAGCCTAAACCCAAGATAACTTATTTTGGCACTTTTGTAAAAATGTTACAGCCCACAAGGACATTTGCCACTTAATATTAATTAATGTACGGGATCCTTGTTAGTGGACCTATTTGAAAAATTTGAAACACAAAATGACTTAATTAGTTCATATATTTGTAACCTTTATTATTGTTCACTTCACCTTCAACATCCATTTCAAAAATTGGTTTCTTTTTTTATATTGATTTAAATGGAAAGGAAAAACATAAACATGTTGATAATATTAAGAATGGTTGAATGATTACAAAAGGCTATGGGTTGAATAGTGATAAACAAATTTGTAATGATTGAATAAAATGAAAGAAAAAAAAGAGTTGTTGAACGTTATAGAACCAATGTAACTTAGAACCTCTTTTCTTGGCATTATTGAAGGAATTAGATTTGATATGTCCAAAGTAATCAAATTGCAAGTTGAATGAATGATTAGGGGAATTTGAAATGACCAAAAAAATGCAAAAGGGAAACATTAGAGTGTGACCAAAAAAGGAGGCAATGTGGGGTTACATTTGTTTATCACAAATTATCATAGGATGTTTAGCGAGAGTCCAAAGAGATTCTTAATGCATAATAACACACTACTACTAGCAACATCTTTCAACTTGCACACTCACATGTATGCACCTTCTTACAAACTCTCTTTAGCTCATTACCACAACTCAACCAAAATTAGTCTATTGTGTTTCATGGGACAAATTCTCATCTAGACAAGTAGCAACAAAAATCCACAAATATGTGTCTTCTCCCACACACCACTTGGATTACTCAATCATTTGATAGACATCATGAAAATAGATGCATATATCAACATTGAAAGTGTAGATGGATAGAAGTAGTAGACATTTTTGATTCAAGTCACACCCAAAAATTGAATAGATGCATACACATGCAATATATTTTCTAGAGTTGCTCGCCACAACTTCTATTTTCTAGGTTAAAAAATCATCATGTGTGGGTTCTAAAACCTTCCATAAGCCTCTCTATTATGCATCAAACCTTGTAGATAAACCTTAACACATGGTGGCTTTGAACATACTATGTAGAAAGCAGTTTTAAATATCAAAAGAAAAAGAAAAAAAAGAGTAGCAACAAGATCCAACATTCATATGTCTACTGTATTCAATGGACTAATTTTGATCCCAACAAAAAAAATTCCAAATCTTGAACTGCTAGTCCATGTACTCAAGAATCAAAATCAAATCCATTGATTCTCACCCATAAAACCAAAGAACTAGAAAACATTGGTTTTGATTTTGGATTGTCTCATGGAATCAATAAACACGTAATTTTGAATGGGAAAAATATTATTGCAAGGTCAATGGGCTTGAAATTACTTTTTCCCATTGGCCAACTGGAATGATTTGCCATATGGTGACTCATGACACATCAATTGTCTCTCACATTATGTATATTGTCCACTTTTCATGCTATTGGGTGAGGGAATAATTAACATGTTGGATGTGATAAGCAATGATGCATGCCCAAATAGAAGGGATAGGTGGAGATGCTTTAAGAGCAAGTACATGGATGAACTACATTGCACAAAATACTTTGGATGAAGTATAATATTTATAGGTTAATTTGAGTTTGTAAATGTTGTTTTGGTCTGGTCTAAAGTGAGAAAAGATGGTCTAAAGTGTTGCCATTGAACTTTAAGCTCAAGTGAACAAGTACTTAATTAAAACAATGGCAAAAAAGAAGAAACAAAATTTTAGGTTTAGAGTTTGATATGGAATGGCTTGTAAGATTATGGTAGGGCTACTTGGACTAGGTGTTTAGGTTTAGTGAGGAAACAACCATCTAGGAAGCATGTGCCCATGGAATCCTTTGATAAGACTTGGGGTAGGAACCAAGTGATGTTTTATGTTCGATGGTACTATGATGGTTCTCATAGAGGATTTATTGGCCTTGCCCACCTAGCAAAGATATTGTGTTTAGATTCATTATAGAGTATAGTAGCTTAAGGGATTTTGGCCCCTAGGTAATAAATAATAATAGGTCTATTTTTATATGAGGATTTTTGAAAGATGATATTTTGGCTTGTGTTGAAACTTGAGATTAGTTATAGAATTATGATATCTTGAAGGATTTTGGTTTCTTTTAGAGGATTGTTTTGAAGATTATATTTTTGCATGGTAAAATATTTGAGTTTTAATAATTCTTCTTTTGCCTTAAGAGACTTTTTAATGTAAATGGGTGTGACTTACCCCTTGTTAATTGAGAGGTTGGGTTGAATGCATGTTGCACTCCCTTTATGGGCCATGTTGCTCTTTTTCCTCTTGAGTATTAATTACTTTTTCATTTGTGTTGTTAAATTTTTTTTTTGTAAAAAAGCTGTTTTGCCTAGTTAGTTTGCATAGGATTCAATGTTAGTAAATTTTTTGGATGAAATATTATGATCATGTCTTACTAGTGTGGCCTGTGCTGTTGGCCCAAGTGTGAACCCATTACAAAATAGGGAAACTCAACATGTGAACATGGTTTTGCAATGTATGTATCTAGTTTTTTGAACAGCCACATACGAAAGGAAATCATGCTTGAATTGAATGGTAAGCCTTTAAGTATTACCACGTTTTCAACTGATTTTTCCTTCCAAAACCTGGTTTTTTGGGAATTTATTTGGATTTTTAGAGCCAAAAATCACTTTAAAATCAATATCTCCCACATTCTAAATCCAAATCTTACCAAATAAATTCCAGTTAATCCTGCTCATCAAAATCTTTCCAACAACATCAAAGGCACATTCCAATTCCTCCAAAAATTTCAGCTATGATTTAATTTAATTTTTAGTGAAGAAACCATTCAATATTCAAGAACTTCTACACCGCAAGTCCAAACACCATGAAACCAAGCTGATGCACCCCTCCTCCTTGAGAGCTTTCCAAAGAGACCAAGAACATGATCTGAAGCATCCCGATTTGGTGGATCTCATCAGTACAAAACAAAACAAACAGGTACTTTCTTCGTAGAGAGATGTTGGTTTAAGCCAATAAATATCATTTGACCAATATCTTTTCAAAGAAGCAAATTGTAAAAGGCATTCCAAAACAAAACAATTGCTCTTGATTGACTCAAGTGGGTATTTTAAAATTACTCTCTCATCTTATACTATCCCAATTAAAATTATGTTTTTGGGTGAAGATTGCTAAACACTTATAAATCATAGGTATTGGATATGATAAACATTGTTAAAGCTTCAAATAGGGTGCTATGGGTGAAGTTGCTTTGGAGTTTTACAAATAAATAAAATCAACAAGGAGCAAAACAAAAACAACAATTTGATGGATGCAAACTCTTGTTTGATTTCGATGATTAAAAAAAACAAGGGGTGTGTCACATTGTGGCCTTGCCATTTAGATTAAAAAGGATCTTAAGGCAAAAAAGAAGAATTATGAAAACTCAAATATTTCACCATGCAAAAAATATAATCTTCAAAACAATCCTCTAAAAAGAAACCAAAATAAATCCTTCAAGATATCATAATTCTATAACTAATCTCAAGTTTCAACACAAGCCAAAATATCATGTTTCAAAAATCCTCATATAAAAAATAGACCTATTATTGTTATTACCTAGTATGGGCCAAAATCCCTTAAGCTACTATACTCTATAATGAATCTAACCCACAATATCCTTCTTGCCTTGGTAGGCAAGGCCAAAAATAAAATCTTGGTTTGATGATTTGCAACTCTTAGGGATTCGACATTCTTCTTAATTTGATGGCATGATTCTTCAGTGATTTGTGTGCAAAGATTTTTGATTTTCACGGTTTTGAATTTGCATGAGGGATGTGCACTTCAATACATACATACATACATGCATGCAATCGGCGGGTTTTGGCAAGCTCGCGCCGAGCGAGCGAGCAAGCTTGCGGGAATCTCGCGAGAATCGCGCGCAAGATCGTTGTGCAAGGTTGGCGCCCCTCCTCGGCCAGGCTGCAGCATCAACCAAACAAGGAACTGGGTTTTGGCAATGCCGTTCCTGGGATCATGCCTAAAATTCAGCAGTTCTTGTCGTCGTTCAAAGAGACTAGCAGCAGCAGCAGCAGCAGCAACAACAACAACACTACTTGTGATCGAATTGCAGAGCATTGGAGAGCAAGTCTAAGATCACGGATGCAAGTTTTGATCCAACAGCACAGCAACAAGCGCACTTCCACAATAACTGCATGTGCTTTTGCATCCCACCCATGACCTGAAACTGGCGGATCGAGCTGCAGCAGTGGTGGGTGAAAATTGGGTGATCGCAGGTTTCAAGGAATTCCCCTTATCAGTCCAGTTCTCTGTGTGGGTTTTTTTTTGGAGATCGAGAGAGAAGTGAAGAGCAACATTTTGCAGCAGCAACAGCAGGAGGAGCTTGTAGAAATCGAGACTTGAGAGACAGTCCTGAGCTTCGTGTTTTGGCATTGGGGCCCTGTCTGTCTGCGCTTACTGTCCAGGAGCTGCTGCTGCTAGTTTGGTCGTCGTCAACAAGATGGGATTCCAGCTCGCTTCGCTCGTTCTGATTGTGCCTGTCGGGGGTGCGTTCTTGGTGGGGGTATTCTGCATATGCAAGCACAAGTGGTCCATGTTTGCGCTCTCCAGAACCAAAGTGGAGTCAGCTGCAGACTCTAGCGGGGAGAAGGACATTGAGGCGCAGTCGGCGTCGAAGCACGCGAGGGGTGATCCTGCGCGTGATCATGATTTCATGAACGTCGACAGCAGGTTCGGCATTGATGGCCTTCGTCACTGAGGAGCTTTAATCAAGCTCTCGCTCGCTCGATTCCCTCACCCATTCCAGTTCATTTTCATGCGGTCTGCTACGACTTTCAGTGAGGAGATCCCTCGGCTAACACCCACTTCCTCATAAGATCCGGAATACCCTAAGGAATTTGCATTCTGTTGCACAGTTTCGGGTATAGAATTTGTGTATACCCTTTTTTTCCCATTATTTTTGGTTATGTGAGCTAGATTTGTACGCAGATTCTTTCTTGGTAGCCCACGTTAGCGTTGGTATCAATGAGAATTGTTGTGTTGTTCTTCGGGCTGGTTGCGGTAGAAGATTTCCAATTCTATAACCCATTGTAAAGATGAGGACCATTGCTATGAAATTCATCAGACTGTTGTCAACAAATCTGCAAACCGATATCTACCATACATCTCTTCAAGTTATTCTCTTCAGAGATTGGCAATCAGCTCTGCCAGATTTTAACTGCTGCAATGTATTGGGAGAAGAGAGACACTGAAGATTGTTAACACTCTATCAAAATCTTTTTCATGAGGTGTTCTTTCATGAGCATTGTAGGTGTGAGATTCAGACCCTGAACCAGAAGTGTATGTTTGTGACTACAGAGTTTTCTGCTATTATGTCAGAAGGTCATGTTTCCCACACAGAAAGATGCACTTTGCTTTCACAAAACTTTCAAAAATGAAAAGACCATGCTGTAAATCAGCAGGCATGCATATATTTTTCTCTCTGAAATACCATGCCACACATCAGCTCCAGAAACTCCCACAAAATCAGTGATGATGGCAACCTACGTATATGGCTGGTTCAACTGCACTAGTACTCTGTCAGAAGCTGACTCCAGCTCCAGAAAAAATCCAAGACCCTAGTCATCTGAAATTTGCATGAAATTGAATGAGGAGACTCTGCTGCCACAGGCAAGGATATCCTGACCAGACACAAATCCACAGCAACAGAAGTGGAGTGGCACACTAGCATTGCAGATGCTACAAAGCTCCCTTGACGAAATCATCCTGACCACACAGAAATCCAGAGCAACAGGAGTGGAATGTCTTTGTAGCATTACATATGCTACAAAGCTCCCTTGAAAAAATCACTGCATTGACTCTTCATATGATGTGAAAGAAGCTGGATAAAACATCAATTCAATCAGAAAACACATGGATTCACCAAATCACAGAGAGAGGGAGAGAGAGAGAGAGCGCATCTCATCAGTATGTCATGTATAACCCCTTTCCTAGGGTGCATGGCATTGTCTAGTTAATAATTGAGCATAAACAAGTTCATTCTACAGGGCAACGCTGTTGGGCTAAAAAGAGACTCATGGATCAGAGTCATGGAAGTGAGGAACATCCATAGCCAGTCTTAGAGATGGAGTTCATTTCTTACAAGCCATTGTCACATGCCACATTGATCTGGATCATAATTCTCCAAAAACAAAACATCTCTGCTCTTCCTACTGATGCATGGGCATCACTTTACATGTTGAGGAAAAATACTAACGTGCAAAAATAACGAATTTCTCCCACTTCCCATTTTCAGGGAAGAACCAAGATCAAACAGTCTTGTCAACCCTATGACTGACTTTGCTTAAATTTCATATGACAAACAACATCACAAAATAACAAAACTGAAACAAGCTTAGGACATGAGGATGCTACATCCATAATCAAACTACAACTCTCTCTCCCCTCTTAAAACTTCTCGAAAGCTCTTAAAAGGAGACACAAAAACCGATACCATAAAACCTGTCAGACTTACCAAAACGATAAACAACAAGGAGCAGCAGCAAGAAGCTTGTCACGTTTACAAACGCCATTTGTTCTCAAAGGCCTTGTTCTCTCTTTCCGCAGATAATGGCTATCTAAAACAAAATCAGATCGTCAGCACCGCGGCGACGACGGCGACGGACTTTCCACGCATCCCAAATCTTCATGGTCGCAGCAAACAACAGAAGGTGAAGAAAAAACGAACAACAAAACAGCTAACAGAAGGCCCCAAACGAACCAGCTCCAAACCCTAACCCTAACCCTAACTTCCAGATCCCAAACAGGCTGCTGAACATCCACATCTCGAAAGAGTCCCGCACCCAGAAAGTCAAAACCCTAATAGCATCCAGATCCCGAACCCATGTCCCAAAACAAGTCCCAAAACAAGTCCCACTTGGTCAAAAAAATCCCTCCCCAGAAACCCTAACCCTGATCCTAGAAGGTATCCTTTTCACCCACTAAGCTTGTGCCAAGTGGCAAGAAATGGACCACTCTAAGCCCCGAAAGGTCATATAGAAACACAGAAACCTGGAAAGTTCCTTTCTTTTTTTTGGTTTCCCGCCTTCAGTCGACCAATGGGAGAGCGGCACATAATATGAAATAGCCAATGAAGGAAGGCCAATTGCCCTCGTGCAGTCATGGGTGCTGACTGGACAAAGTTTGGGGGGGGGGGGGGGGGGGGGGGGGGGGGTGGGGGGAAACTCTTTTTTTGTATTTAAAAAAAGGGGGGG
>Ga0116227_10004780_pt1 | contig 29143 bp, 31 predicted proteins | sample S1TSphgellanicum_FD_89693 | JGI IMG/M metagenome (GOLD analysis project Ga0116227, IMG submission 89693) | Host-associated microbial communities from peat moss isolated from Minnesota, USA - S1T2_Fb - Sphagnum magellanicum MG | ecosystem: Host-associated > Plants > Peat moss > Unclassified... | reverse complement strand
CCTTGAACCAAGCAAGAGAGTTTTCTAACAATAAAAGGGCGATCTATGTATTCAAGGTGAATTCACTTGGGGACCTGATGGTCAAAAGGGGCATCTGAACAGATCTTGTTACAAAGTAGATGTGCTCTCTCTGCAATTTGAATCAGAAAGTCATTCCTTGGTCCCATAATTCAACCTTAGCACTCTACTCTACTATTTGTCATCTTTTAACTTGTTGGATTTGATTATTTGTTGGCTCTTGCAGAAACTTGAATGGGACTCTCTTTCTATTTACCTGCTTCCCCATACTGAGATGTACAAATCTGGGCAGTGGACTGAGCCTCCTAGTATGGATGGTTCTGAATGGGCCAGTAATGGTGGCCAGATGTCTTGGCATGGTGAAAGCTTTCTGGAGAATGTTTCAGGGTCTGCCCATGTACTGTTTTTTTGCATCCATCTATTCCTTCTTTTGTCTTGTATTGGACATATGCCAATATCTGGAGTCCTTCTAAAGTATGCATTTATTGCTGTGGTCAATGACAAATCGTCTTCAGGCATGTATCTCAGGCAGGAGTCTAGCTTTGGGTATAGAACTGTATTTCATAGTTAGTTCAGACCATACTTTGTATACTGTTGAGGTTCCCTCCAAATGATATACTTAGTTGGTATTTGTGCTTCTTTTTCCCCTTCTGGAACAGCTGGCTACCACCCACAAAATTTCTTTCAACATCTGTCGGTTTTCTGATTCTTTCTTCAGTTCATCACTGTGTCCCTTGTTCAAAGTGTTGGTGTTCAAACTCTCATGTGTTAGTCTTTGTGGGTCTCTGCAGATCACAATAAAGAGAACAGAGCAGAATAATCCACTTGGACTTGAGGTGCAGCTACATGTACCAGAGATGCTCTCTCCTTCATTGAGTGAACTAGGTGAATCCTCCATTTTTCTTGGAAAAGACTGTCAGGGTTGCATCTTTTGATGTAGAGGAACAGTTCTCATGACAGATGAGAGTCTCAAGTCCAACCTGCTCTGTTCATATGGTGGTTTCCGACAAATGGGTGTGGAGTGCAGGCTTGCGTGCTCTACTGCGATTCATGACTGGATTATACATTGCAATGAACCGGAAAGATGCCAAGGTCAGAGGTACTCAGGTAATACCATATGGTGTGATTTCTAATTTTGTAGAATGACTAGTACCTCCTGCACAGTACCAGTATAGTCTGTGCAATCATAAGCTTTGTTGGGCTGATTGTGCTTCACATGTTCAGCTTTAAAGCTGTGGCTTTCAAGATTTTCAGGCCACAACTGACCAGAAAAGAGTACTGACCCAGTTTGTCTGTGACTGTAGCCAGGGGATGTGTCTAGAACATCTCTAGGTGTGACAGTTGATCACATCTTTCTGTGCATCAAAGACACTGGTAAGTGTAAGTTGTTCTAGAAGGGAAATTTTTAGTGAAGAAGCAGCAGACTGTATGTGTTTTTCTCCATGTGCAAGCTAGGGAAATCCACCTTGATGCATTACTTCCTATGGAAATGCAGTTCTTATATATGCAACTTACACATCTCAGTAATGCGCTACTCTTTGTAGAGGCAGTTATACAAGTTGAAAGAAACTCCTCCAATTGAGAATTGTTGCAAATTATAATTTGAACTTAGCTGTAGCTTTTTGCATGCAGAAATTCAGCTGGAGCTTCTGATGCAGTCATTGCAATATGTGAGGGTATGTGTCAGCTAGTTCTGGTTATCTTCTGATTCCTCATCAGTCAACATAAGGTGGGAATGCCAAGTATCTAAGTTGAAGATCTGGCAACTGGTGCTGACTTGGAATTACTGTTTCCAGGCCAGCATAAGTGATGTGGACAGTACACAAACAATGACCCAATTTGTACTGTTGTACTTCTTCATGAGGTAACCTCCCCATTCTGCCCGGGCTTGCATTCCTGAGGCTTTCTCTTTGTTTGATCAGTGTTGTAGGGTTGTAGGTCAGAGATTTGAATAATTGGGGAAGTCATCAATTGGTCTGAAATTCACAACAAGAATCAGCCTGGTTTCCTTGTCTTCCTCTTGTTGGGAAGTAGGACAGGATGGGTCTTGATTGAGTGTTGCTGAAATTCATATGTCAGTTTCCTGTGTTGCCAATCTAAAGATCTCATGTGACAATTGTAGGGATTCATTTTCGAAACCATCAAGCACTCTTATTCAGCCCAACATGCAGACATCTGGGCCCACTACTATGCCTCCTATTCCCTCATTTGGTAAGCCCAGCATTCTTCCTCAGTTGGAAAATTCCTTTTGACCCATGCTTGATACCACTGGTAGATCCATATCTAATGTTGTACCTATCACATTTTTGTTGGTAATTGGCAGCTAATGAAAAGTTATGGCCAAGGTTGCATCCTCTTGAAAATGAACGGGTTACAAGAAGTGAAAGTGTGCCAATGCTATGCCTTTACTCCTCTCAGACAACACCGTCACCTGCAGCACCAACTTTGGCATCACAGACAGTTGTTCAGTGCCAACCTTTGAAGGTAATTTCAAAAGAGGTAGTGATGTTGGATGGACACAAGTTATAGTGGCAAAAGTTATGTGGCTAGTGATTTTGCTACAGCATGTTACAGTCGGTGTTTGTAGGTTAACACAAAGCTGATACACCCTATCTTTTGTTTTATTTCTAGAATGAATTGAAGCTTACCCACACATGCTTGTACCTTGCAGCTTGACTGAGGATAGTACTGACATTTTTCATGAGCTATCTCTCTTCTGTACTAACATTTCAGTCCTGCAATTGAAAACCACAGATCAACCTGCAAGAAGAGATCTGCCTTCAGATTGCATGCTTCTTAGCAGATGGAGTCTCTGTGGATCAAGGGGTGGTCTTACCAGATACCTCATTACATGCAATGTACTTCAGTCTCAAGGAGGTTGATCTCATGGTACCTATGAAGAAGAAGAACAAGGCATTGCACATAGAAACTGGGAAGGTGGCTTCTTTCAGTGGAGCCACTCTTCATGTGGAGGGAGTTATGATAGCACAGAGTCCATTTGTGAACTTCAGATCATTGAACCTTGAGAAAGATTCAGCTTGCCACAGAATGTGGAAAGACCAGCCTGTTGATTCAAGCCAACTAAGGTAGTCATTGTTCACCCATTTCCTCCACCATTTAGGAACTGCTTCTATGACTCCAGGAAGGTTACCACACCTGTAAAACCCACAAAATCAGACATTGCATCTGGATGGACCTTGTTTGTCTGTTATTGTTACTTGAGGTCTCAGGTAAGGAGATTGATTCATACTAAGACAATATGTTGTCCAACTGTGAAGGTGGATGATGCGAGCGAATCAAGTTTGCATTGCTCTAGAGGCAGAGAGTTCTGATGATGACTCACAGCAAAGCACGAGCATGACTGAAGCTAAGTTGGATGGAGGTCTCTGGCAGTGTGTTCAGATGTTTGACCTCAACATTGAAGTTGCAATGGCAACTGCTGATGGCCGTCCAATGATGATCAAACCTCCTCCAGGTGGTACTTTACGATTCGGCATTTCATGCAGAAGATGCATGTCCAATGTTTCATGGGGCCAGTTTCTATTCGTATTAGAGCTATACACATACCTTTGTAAAGTGATTGAGTCTTTTGGAGAAAAGCTTGGTACTTCCTTCATGAGCTTCCATGGAAAGGGATCTGCAGTTCAGTTGATAGAAATGGTACCGGGTAACAGTGCAGCTATTTTGACTATGAGCACAATGGAGTTAAAGATATTCAATTCAATGCCCGGAGATCGAGCTGCTCACAGTGCTCCATTGGTTCAGATCTTGAGCTGGGATTTTACCCTCAATGTTGCTCATGAGACTTTAGCTGGAGCATTGAAGGTGACATCCAAGGTTCTCTGGCAGGATGTCCAGGTTGACTTGTCTCTTCCTGCTCCAGCTATGTCCTCCCAGACCAACCCTGTCACATATGGGACCAAAAGAAAACATGCCATTTCTTCCAATGATTTTTCTTCATTTGTCAACTCAGAAGTGGTAGGAGCTCATCCTGAAAGAAAAGAAGGGTCTGCATCCCAGCAACTCTCCCAGGACATGTGTACTGTCGTTTGGATTGGGGAGGAGAGGGGCAGCATGGTGTCAGCTCAAAGAGAGGTTGCACAGAGAGAAGCTTATTCGGCACATCCACCATTTCTAGACATAACAATGGAGGATGTGATTCCCCACAAAGAACAAGTTGGAACCCACAAGTTGAAAGTGGTTGCGAAAGTTAGTGGGGTGAGGATGGGGGGTGGGATGTGTTATATCGAAGCTCTTCTGCATGGCCTCAATGTGCTCAAACCAGATGGCACTCCAGGAGATGATGTTAAGAAGATGATAAGAATACTTGCTGATAGCCCTTTCGTGCAATGCTTCCAGACATCTACTGATGCAGTGAGAGGTATGTCACCAATGGGTGATTTTCAAACCTTTTTCTAGATAGGTATGTTAGAGGTTTTCTGCTTGTATATCACTGGTTTGATCTGTGTTTTTAAGTGTCTAGAGAGACACCTTAGTGAGTTGTCCCTGCATCTAGTGTAGGAGCAGACGAGACATTTGCATCTTCTGTAGAAGTTATATTGTCAAATGGTGAGATGCAGGTGACATGCCAACTAGCAGTACTGAAGAGCAGTCATGGGAGATGGGTATTCCTGATACTATTGACCTAGACATTCAGCTTCTGGACTGGCTTTTCCCTTTGAAAGAAACAATGGAAAGTCCTCAGCAAGAGTATTCTGTCTTGGGGGAAGATAGATGCTGGTATATCACTTTCCAATGCATGCAGATTATGGCTCAGGGGAGCAAGGTGTTAACAAAAAAAGACAATCAAATCCATACAATCCCTGTACAAAATGTAACTGTGAGTACCTGTCCCATGGATCTTTGAAAACAGGCAAAAAGGTTCCTTATCTAGTGGTAGTGGTGTTACTAGATCTGTTCACTTTCTCTGTCTTATATGCAGTAACTTTTCACATTGTCTGATGTTCAGGGAAATTCGCTTTGCATTCAGCCCATGCTGCATAGTCCTAACGGAAGTAATTGTTCTGGCAGATGAAAATAGGAGGATTTCAGGCTTTGAAATCTCCATTTTTGGCTAGCTCAAAGACCTATAATCTGGACTCTGTAGAAGTTGGGGCTAAAACTGATGTTGCTCAAAATACTTTTGGAGATACAGAATTTAGAGGCACGGGCACAAGCAAGGATCCTGTTCATCAAATGGGGGATGAACAAACTATGACTTCACATAAACCATCAACAATCCCAAGCATCACAGATAGAAATGGGTTTGATGTTGAAGTTTCCTTGGTGGAGCAAGAAGATGATCTGGACCCAAGTATATGGATGGGACGATGGATTGCTGAAAGTTTTCGGGTTGCTGCTAGAGATCCGGTAAGATACAGCTCTACCATGATTTCTCTGGTTTACTATTGGATTGGTTCAAGTTCAATGGCCAAACAGTGAAAGTTCACAAGGCAATTCCTGTTAGAATGAATGATGGGTTTTACTGTTTGCAGGGTTTACCTCAGATTAGAGATGAGTTTATGTGTTCAAATGTGCAGGTAGAAATCAGTGCAACAAGGCAGGAGTTAGAAAGAGTGGTGGAGTTCTTTAAATCTGAATTCCAGGCTGCAAGACAAATTGCTGCAGGACTGCTGAAGTTGCTTGAATTGCCCCTGTCAACCAGTCAACCTAACTTAGAGCAATTCAGTGATGCAGGTGAGTTCACTGCAAAAACGAAGTCACCTCTTTAGGAATATAATCAAGGGACAAAATTTTCGTCTATTTTGCTGAAAGCTCTGATATCCTCCTCTCAGTACCTCATCCTATCCATTTGATTTCCTGTCTTTTTGCTGGTTACCATGTGAACTGCTGGTTTTCTTTAATCACATTAGGTCTATTACAGAGAACTCTGTCAGGAACAGTAGGAGTGCATGTCAAAGTTTTGAGTAACAAGATGCTTTTGCTTTTGAGAGACAGGTAACAGCAGCAGCCACTTGGACAAAGTGCTTAGTCCTGACAAAGAGTTCCAGAACGACAACACAGGCCTCAGCAAAGAAACTCGACCCTCAGCCACACTGCTGTCCAGCCAGGTGCTTACCAAAAGAGACAAGGACATAGCTGCACTGGAGGCAGCCATTGCAACAGCACAAGTCGCATGTTCGAAGATTGGTGAGCACATGATATGGGTTCAGGAAGATCGATGTGCTTCTGTGTCGTCACTGTTCTGCTGTAAGACAGTGCTCACAGATAGGGCTCCTGTTTCTGAGTTAAGTGCACTAAGAGTTCAGTTGCAAAGCATGCAAACAATATTACAGAGTCTGAAAAATGAGGATCAGTAGCTTGAGTCTCTTTTTGCATATCATCATAGTATTTATAGTCTTAACCAACACCGAAACTGAGTTTCCTGCAAATGTGTAAATTGTTCCTTCTATGACTGTGTCCCATTCATGGTAGGAAGGCTATTGAACTGTACATACCACAAAAGCCACCCACAATGAGAACTTTGTGCAAACAAAATATTGAAACCTTCTTCTCATTGTGTCCTGTTGCTACCTACAAAGTAGAGGTCTTTTTTCTGCGTTTCATTATTTTTCTTGCTTCTCATTGGGTCCTCTTGCTATGAAGTGATATACTGGGATTGTCCTGGTGGGTCGCCCCTATTTTAAGTTTCAAAAACCCGTATACTTGTAAAACTACAATGCAATATGTGTTCAATGGTACAAGCCACACTACTCATCATTATAATGACGAGATGCAGTTGAACAGACTCAAGATAGTGTTGATTGCTTAGGGAGGGGCACCAATCATTTTGTCTTCATCAATACTATGGATTGTCCTAAGTCTAACATATTCTGGGGATAAATAAAGCCTTATTTACATGCAGTTTGGTTGTGGACCTGTAGAGATGCACATCAAACCTTGGAACCTGGGACCCATAGCAGCAGATCACTTTGTGTCATGTTGGGTTTCTTTTTTATTTGAAAAAAAAGGGGATTCTTACTCCGACTCTCTCTCATAGTTTATCATGTTTTGTAACTTTGCTTGGTGTAGTCATGTGGTCTTGGTCACTGGCTTTTTCGATTTCCCCCAACAACTAGTTTTCCATATCTTGGTCTATTACTCATGTTGGGTGAGTGAGTATTTCATCTTGTTGATAATCGTCAGATTGTAGAATATTCAGAATCAGAGAACTCCTGATTTTCTGGGCTTGGAATCACCATACTAGCCGAGTGAGATAAAAGCCTATTCTCATCAGAAATGGACTCAACTCTCAAGCTTCTGCACCACCATGCCCACTAAGACACAAAAGCTATTTGTGTCCTTAAATGGGTTTAACTTTGTACATCACCACACTAGTTGGCTAAGAAGACACAAAAGCTTTTAGTATCCTAAAATGGATTCAACCTTGTGTATCATCATGCTAATTAGGTGAGACACCAAAAGCTATGAAGTGTCTTGGAATGTACTCAACCTTGCACATCATGTCACACTAGGCAATTAACCACTAAACATCATTGCATCACCAAGGTTGTATTCCCCCCAAGTACTACTAAGTGGGAGCTCTATAGCTATAGTTTTAAAATTAAACATCTCCCTTTTCTTGCCATTGAGTAGGTGAGATGCCCGACTTGACAAGAGTGGCACGCCAACCTATTACTCAATTTTACACAACTTTGTTGGCCCCACAAGAATGTGCAATAAAACAATCTATTCACATTGATGATGGTGGGGTTGAAATCTAGACTTCAAGATTGGTGCAACAACATGTTCCATTAATCTATATCATGAATGGTAGGTGTTGATGGTTCCTTCCATGTCTACTCTTATCCATGTGGCATAGACGATCATCACTTGAGGTGATTCATTGTTACAATTTCCAATGCCACAAACCACCATGCAAAAAATGCAATTAGCTTCATGTTCCATGATTTTTAATTTAAGGTTGAGAGGGAAACATGTAATGTGCCTTGGTGTAAATTGTTCAATCGTGTAACTAAGATTCTTCCAAGGTTTTAAAGCTAATTGAGTTTTGGGGAATTGTAGTTAATGAATTCTATGACATTCACAAGGCTATGAACATGATTTCAATGTTTTAATATTTGTTTTTAAAGGGTGTTTGGATTGTGTAGAGGTTGTGGTTAGATAGATGATTCATTATGACTACTAAATTTTTATTCTAGACATCCAAATTTGGGGTTATTTGCCCATCTTTCCATCTCGTTTTTAATTGTAGACATATGTTGGAGATTCAAATTATGTGCCTAACTTGTCCAATGAAAATGTTGAAGTTGATGGTAAGCTAGATTGTATGTGGTTGTCACCTAACCAAAAAAAAAAAAAGGTATATGGATTTTGTTCTTACAACCAAAGAATTAGGGTTGGATTAAATGTCATTGCAAACTATGAAAAAATTGCCATATGAGGATTAATTGACCACACCTTCCATGTGGACTCTTCTAAGACATAAAATGTTATAGTTATGTAGAAAAGTAGAGACCAAGGCTTGAACAAATTTTTACCTCATTGTGATAACTTGGTTGTTTTGGCCTATTCATATTTTAAGCAAATTGTGTGTCATGATTGACATATATGCCACCAAATAGGTGGAAGGAGGACAAACAAAATGTGGTTTCAAGTACATTAAGTTTTACTTAACATGGGTTTAAACTTAAAAATTTCATAGGGGTATTGATCATCATGGCTATCAAGAAGGTATCACACATATTGAGCTACATTGGTCCAAGTATTTGGATTTTTTTCACATTCATATTATTGTCAATTATATGAAATGTTGTGAATTTGAAAACATTGTTAAGTGCATACTATGTACATTTGGTTAACAAGTCTATTATAACTAATAGGAGTGACCCTAACCTCTTGGTGGTTATTCCAAATTCACAATGACTTATGTGAACAATATTAGAATGTAAAACATGATTTGTGCAATTGATGAAATGGTGGTGAAATATGGGGCAAAATGCTTTCCCATTCATTAATACATGAAAGCAAAACTCTCTTGACATGTAATGAAAATTTGGTGATTGGTTAATGCCAAGGATTTAAAATGCATCCAAAACTTGGAAATATATTGTGGAGCAAGCGATGAGTCTGCATCGAACATTCCATTTGAAGTGTACTTGACTTGATGGATGAGAACAAGAACAAAGATAAAATTGTAACATGTGATCATTTTTTCTTTAGCCCAATTTCTCTTTGGGATCTTTTGAAGGTTGGGGTGTATGCCACAACTTGTAAAGACATATTGCAAGGAATGGCTTGTTTTTCATACCATTGATCTAGAAAGAGAGTCAAGAGTATAACTTTGCTATTGCATGCATGCTTTAGGTGGTATTGCTACAATATCTTGGCTTGACAATAATCAACTCTTGTTTATCCATTGCCTTCAATCCTATCGATATTGCAAGTTGATGCACCCCTAAGCTTGTCCTAAAGCTTTTGGTGGTAATTCCTCAAAGTGATAGTTGTGAAAAAAAAAAAAAACTTGGAGCGATGTTCCTTAGCTTCTCACTAAGACAAGAAAAAGCACATGTGAGCTTATGAAGGATGGTATTAGAATAAAGTGACATTAGCTTTTTCATGGGCACCTCTTTATCAATTCAGCTACATAAGATATAAAATGCAAATGGTTAGTATAAATGGAACCAACATTAGGTCATAGACTTGTTCCAAATTCACACAAAGTTCACACAACTTAGAATTGGGGGAAGCACCAACCACCTTCCTCCCTTACATTATATTCTTGAGTTGTTTGTGGGGGTTGCATTGAAATGGTCATTTATCTTAGGACCTTTAAATGGAAGTCTTAAAACTAAAACACGTGATGTCCCAAATATTTGCAACATCCTAACTCTGTCAAAATAGTATATTTTGAAAATGTGACCCCACATTCTTGTAGTTTTCATTAAGATCATTTCCAATGAACTAAAAGGTCACTTAATTAATTAACAGGTGATTTGATCCTTCAAATCTCCCTCTAAACATTTGTTCACTTTTAAAAAATCTCAATTTTCAAATTGAAAATTCATTTTGAAACTCATGGGGATGCCTTCCCTAATTCCCAAAGGCTTTACATTTCATTTTAGAATATGTTTTCTTCACTTTATGTCTTCAACTTCGCTCTTGGGCCCATTTTTTATTTTTATTTTGTAGTGCCTTGGATTTGGTCACAAGCCCAAGGTCAAGGTTGTGACACAAGTTCCACATGCGTTACTTGGTTGCATTTCATTGGGTTGGTTGAGATTACTTCAAACCCCACACTAGTGCACTAGTAAGAACACATGCATGGAGTTGATGTGCACGGAGTTGATGTGCACGATCACCTTTACAACTATTATAGCTTGTAATGATGCGATCACAATTGATGACATAAAATATTTTTCATGTGATATATACTATTGTTGTCAATTCTTATATTATGTATAAAAACACATTTGACTCACTCATATTGGCAAGCCCAAGGAAGCAAGGAGTTACTTGGAGTTAATCTATCTATGACAATGGCTTTAATCAAACGAAGCTCAATTTCATGATTCTTTTGAAAAACAATATTGGTAGAGGCAAATGTACCTAATCTCAAAGGGATTGCATTATTATGGCATGGAATCGAATGGTCAATTTTTATTTTATTTTTAAAACTTTTGTGTGATAAAAAGGTGTATTGATATTGATCAACATGCAATACTATTACAAATTTTTGTTGGTACTTATTTGCTCAAATTACATAGCAATTGATTTGAGTCCAACACGTTTGGTTCTATTGCTTGGAATGCTCATGATTTCAACATGTGTGAGATGGTGAAGAGGACCTTGAAAGTTAAAAATGACATGAAATTCAAAGGGAAATCCCCTTAGGTATGGAAGTGAACATGCTTTAACTAACTTCTTGTGAAGAGGATGGTTGGAGTGGAGCTCAAGAGGGATGTCCACCCATTTTAAAGAGGAAGAGGTTAAAAAGGGGGAAAATTTTATCTTCAAATTCCCCGTTCCAAGGAAAGGGTGAAAAATAATGTCCACCTAATCGCCCATTTAAAATTGGGTGCCACCTAGGATGCCACCTAGATTTTCATTTTAACACTGAACTTAACATCAAGTGTGAATGCACCATTATAAGTCAGATTTTTAAAAACCCTGATTATTTTACAGCCGTCGCATTTGCAGTGCTGCCCGTCACCCCCAACCCCCCAAAAAAGTTCTCTTAACAGCAGTTATTAATAAAATCAAATACCTGCCCCCCAACATGGAAAAAAAAAAAAAACAGAGAAAAGAATAATAATTTTAATTTTTAAATTTCTTAAAAACCCTATATAATCTGACTAAATTAAATTAACCAGCAAGATTAATCAAACAATAATTAATCAATTATTTCAACAACTTACCCTTATGCATAACCGATGGGTATTACTCAATAAATAACATAAATCCAATTAGCACTCAATTTAAATTTTTTAATACATTGATAATTATTATATCACAGGTGCTTCTTGTTTTTGGTGAATCATGGGAAAGACTCTTGTAAAAAAACAATTTTTTTTTTTTACAAAAATAAAATAATAAAATCATTTTAAAAAATTACAAAAAAATGTGCATTACTTAATTATGTAAAAAGAAGGTTGTGTGGTGGATGGGAATCGATCCTGAGACATCCTGAGGCTTGCTATAATGCAAAACAACTTCTTTCCCTGCCCTAAAGATCTGGTATATTCGTCTTCTCGCACGTCGCTCCTGCTGCAAGAGCGACTGTGTTGTTTTTCTACAAATTGAAGTCCGAGGATTTGCCTCTCAAGAATCAAATCAAATCAAAATCGCATCGATCGATAGATCGTTCGATAGTTTTGTTTGGAGGAAGGAGATCGGAAGTGATTTTTTTGGTTTTTTTTGGTTGTATTTTTGGGGGGCGGGGAGAAATTTCAAGTATCATCATTGCTGCTGTGATTTCCATTTCTGTTTCCATCGAAAAGGATTGTAGTCCGAGTAATCTGCTTCTCGAGAATCGCATCGCATCGCATCGCATCGCGCCGACCGATTTGAGAGTGGTTTTTTTCTTTTGGACGAGGAGAAAGGAGAAATTTCAACTATAATTATGTTGCGATTGCAGTGCAAAGTGCAGCATTATGAATGGGGACGTATCGGTCCCGATAGCGAGGTCGCGCGTCTCCATGCGCTTTCTTCCGGGGAAGGGTTTCAAGACCTGCCTTACGCCGAGCTTTGGATGGGGACGCATCCCTCTGGTCCTTCCTCGGTGATCCTGGAAGCAGGAGGAGCAGGAGGAGATTCAAACCCCGTTTTGCTTCAACAGTGGCTGGATATGCATCCGGAAGCTCTTGGAAAGAAGGTGCAGCAGCGCTGGGATGGAGAACTGCCGTTTCTTTTCAAGGTAAAGTAGAGAGAGACGTGCTTTTCCCCTCCTCTCCCATTCGAAGAAATTTTTCTTCCCCTCCTGAAGAAATGGCAATTCATAAATGGCAATTCATGATTTTGCGATTTTTGCATCCATTTTTGGAGCCTCCAAATGTATTGCAGGATTGCCATTTCTTCTCTTTCAAATCTCTCCTCTGTCCCTTTCTCAAATGATTGTGCAACCAGTTTGTGAAACCCTGAAATCAATGAAACACAGACCTGTTTCTCTTTCCAGGTATGGCTTCCATGTTTGCTTTAGCTAGAGAGCAAAATCCTCTTTTTGGTAGCTTTTACAGTTGTGCAAGCAATCTCTCTGAAATGGATATGCGCCTGAGGAATGTGGCAGGTGCTGTCAGTGGCCAAGGCATTGTCAATCCAAGCTCATCCAGACAAGGAGCTTGCCAAACATCTCCACGCCAGCTATCCCCAGATTTACAAGGATGGCAACCATAAGCCAGAGATGGCACTTGCTCTAACTCCTTTTGAGGCACTCTGTGGATTTGTGACCTCAGAGGTAAGTATGAGGTGGTTTTTTTACTTTGCCAATTGTTTTTGGATCTCTGCAAGTCTTATTCCTTAAAGCAGCTTGACCTTACTTCCTTTCCTTTAGCATGTCAAACATAATTTCTTTCTCTTGTGTTGAGAGGAGCAGGAACTGAAGCACGCTGTGGAAACAGTACCAGAGCTGCAGTCAGTTCTAGGAGCAGACAAAGTGCATGATCTTATAGAGTTGGGGAAAAATAGAGTCAACGGGGATGAAGCAAAGCCTGTATTGAAGGCTGCATTCACAACTCTCATGACTCTTCCCAAGGATGTTGTTACTGACTCTGTCTCAGCACTCGTGTCAAGACTTGCACAAGAAAAGGAGGTAATTTTTCATATCCATGTCTCGTTGTTAATGATTTCTTCTTCAGAAATGGTGAGTGTTGGTCATTTCATCTTGACTGGCATCAAAGCTCAACGGACACATACTTGCAATGTTGACACCAGGTGCGGCAACTGACAGAAAAGGAGGAGCTGGTGCTGCAGCTGGAGAAGCAGTACCCAGCAGATGTGGGAGTGCTGTCCATTTTTTTCCTGAATTATGTGAAGCTAGTTCCTGGAGAGGCTGTGTACTTGGATGCAAATGTGCCACATGCTTATCTGTCTGGTGAGATTGTGGAGTGCATGGCAGCATCCGACAATGTGGTGCGTGCAGGCTTCACACCAAAGTTCCGTGACACACAAACTCTCTGTGCCATGCTTACATATAAACAGGTGAGACTTTCACTATGGATGACATCAAATTTGTCGTGCATCATGTGCAAAAGTTTCTTTAAGATTTTTGAATGCTCATTTGGATGACTGAGATTCATTTTCTTGTACCTTGCAGGGGCTGCCTGAGGTCTTAGTTGGCAATTCTTGTGCACCCTTCACCAAGAGGTACACACCACCATTTGATGAATTTGAAGTGGACCACATTGTTTTACCAGTGGGACGTACAACTGAAATCGAATCTGCAGGACCATCTATTTTACTTGTCTTCAATGGTGTTGGGGCAGTCACCCAAGAGGACACCAAGAAAGTTTCTGGTGTAAGCAAGGGGGACACAATTTTCCTTCCAGCAGGGAAAAAGATTAAATTAGCTGCTGTTTTGGAGTCTGAAGATGATGCCAGACTTAAGCAGCCCCCACTCCAATTATACAGAGCTGGAGTGAGTAGTCATGCATTGTAAGAATGTATGCTGTGTAAGTATCATACTATGATACAAACCTCCACAGCCTCTACATGCAGAGTTAGATTGGATTTAGGTATGAGTTGTCAAAAGAACTGAAATTTCTTTCTTCAATGTCAAGCATGCAAAAGCTATTTTGACTCATTTTTAAGAAGCTTTCAGTGCCCATAGTCATGTTTGCTCAGGGCATTACTGCCAAAGTGGGAGTTACATATTCTGGGAACATATTTGGCAGAGAGAGAACCTGACATCTCCTTTCCACCTCTGAGGACAGCAGTTACTGAGGGTTGGAAATTTGGTCAGAACATCTATACACACAAAGCTGTTTGCAATCAATAATACCAGAAATTTGTGGAGTGTCATTGGATCCAATTGGAGGTTTCAGCTCCTTCCAAATGATACACATGCTGCGCAAGTGTTTGTTGCACAAGTTTTGCTTGAGCATCAACTGGTGAGCAGTTAATCTGTTGTCTGTAACCTTCATCATGATGTCCAACCAGGGCCACACCATCATCAATATGGTCAGCTTTCTCCAGCATGATGTTATGGAGCAGACAGCAAGCCAAGATCACATTCGGCAGTCGTTGGAGACTTGGATTTGGCATTGGCCGATGCAAAATCTTCCACACCCCTTTCAACCTGGCAAAGGTGCTGTCAACTACTATCCTCAAAGAAGCATGCTTGAAATTGAACTGATCATGAATTGGAGCTAATTCTGTACCTGAAAATGGAGTAACCATTTGAGGAGTGATTGCATAAGCTACATCACCAAGCAAGTACTCACCAATTTTGACACCCAACACAGTTTTAGTTGCACCATGCAATCTTTGTCCACTCTTGACAAGAGCTTGGAAGGACGACTTATTATAAATCTGTGCATCACTCAAACACCCAGGTAGGCCTGCAAACACATCTAAGAAGCGCATTTCCGAGTCCACAATTGCTTGCACAACCATGCTGTAATTTTGATCCTTGTCATACCAGTCTAGAGCCTTTTCGTTCCTTGGCAGATCCAATCTGATGTGGCTGCAGTCTATGGCACCACACACTTGTGGTAGTCCATGTTTGGCAGCAAATCCTTTCTTCACTCGAATGAGTTCGTCATCGCCCTGTGGCCATCTGAGATGGTTTTGTCGCTTCTTGCACAGGGCTTTGACAAAGCTCCACACAACTCTTGATGCAGTGGACTCTGCAATGCCAAACATGTCTCCAATCACTACCAGTGAATCCCCTGTAGCTAACCTGCGTAAGGCAACTGCCACAATCTTTTGCACACCCAATTCTCTTCCTGGAATGCTGCGCAGACCCGCAGGTGGATGTTTGGCCAAATCTTGCTTCACCAGACTGCAAATGTAACCAAAAGTTGTGACTGAAACTCTGAATGTTCGACGAAATTTCTCCGGATCCTCTCTCATAATCTTCTTGGAAAACAGGTCCCACCAATGTGAGGATCGAGGCTTGATGTACCAGGGACCATGATCATGACCATCATGGGGCTCATCAACTGCAGTCGTTTCGGTGCTGGACAAAACGCTGCTCCTCTCCACAACAGTAACGATAGTTTCTTGATCCTCAAATAAACAAGCAACTGTTGCAGCATTCATGAGGGAAGAAGAATTGTCTCTAGTACGAGCTCTTCTCCTTCTTCTTCTTCCAGTCAAGGAACTATGAAGAAGGGAATTACGTTCTTGGAGATCAATTGCAGAGCTCAAGTGCAGAGCCGTGGTCATGGCAGTCGCTGCTCCAACCATGCAAGCATACAAGGGAACTACTGATGATGATGATGATGATTCCATAGCCATATCAGAATTTAACTTCGAATCCATTTGAACTTGCAACGACGCTGCGAATGGATATCTTTTAGATGCGAAATTGGAATAACAATCCACATAGAAGAAATTGAGAAGAAACTGAGAAGAAAGATTGGAAGTGAGGGCCAAGGATAAGCAAAGAGCAGTTGGAACTAGTCGTGAGCTTGTTGTTTAGGGTTTCGAGAAGAGCGCACAAGGCTTTTGCCTTCCTCTACCTGCCCGCCATCATCCCCTACAGTACCGTCGAGGCGGCGAAGAGAGAGAGACAGGGTCCGGGTAAGGGGGGCCACATTTTAGTGGGCTTCGAATCTCAGGGCCCACTTAGGTATGACCCAAGTACCGGTCCAGCCCAGCGAAGGGGGGTTTGAAGGGTTTTCAACCGGGGAAGGAAGGGAAAATGATGGGGGTGATAGGGATATATTGTTTATTTTTTTAAAAATAATTTGGGGTGTTCCCACCTTGTTCCCAGAGAGAGGTTTTTTAATTTTAGATTTTTTTTGGGACAAAAAATAGACTTTGAATATATTTTCAGCGGTTTATAAATCCACAATGTCATTTCTTTCAAAAGCTTTTCCAAATTGTTCCAATTGCTCTTCTCTTCTAGTAGGTCTTCATCTATCATCCCAATAAGTTCTAAAATGTTAGAAGGGAATTTACAACCAACTCTACAATCGTTGGGCCAATTCTTATTCACAAAAATTAATTTTTTAATTATAAACAACATTTTTTCAAATTAATGAAGATTCTAGCCAAGGAAAAGATCCTCTCAATTTCTATTTGGGAATTAAAAATCTCTAAAATTTGACAAGGAAGAAACCCAACTATGGGGAACATGGTTTCATGTTTTTCCCATCATTGAAGGGGACATATATCTTGTTCACATCCACCTAATAATGTCGAAAAACCAACAATTCTCTCTTAACAAACTCTTTTGCTAGCTTAATATTCCACATTATTATTTTATAAATATCCAAAACTATTGTTATCATCTATTCTCTGGTTAACAAAACCATTATCAAATTATATCAATAGATGCAAATGATAATAACATTTCATGAGCATAGAAGATAATGACATTGTATCATATTGCTGAAGATGCTATTCTTTGATCATAACGAATGAAAAAAGACACTAAATAAAGATTTTTAAATCTTGGGTCCAACAATAAAACTAACATATTATGTGTGTTTTTTTAATCAAATTTCTTCAAGAAGGAAAGAAAACTATCTAGAATTCCACAAACCTCTTTTCTAATGTTGGAAGCCAAACAAATGAATTCAAGTGCCACACCAAAATCCTCTTCCATTAGGGTATGAAAAGATGGTGCATTTTTTTAAATTATTTTTTCAATTTTAAACTCATGGAAATGGTAGAATGAAAGGCGTTACTTAACAACCAATGTCCCCTAGATTGGTTTAGAACACAATTAGTTACAACAAGGGAAAAATAATCAACAACAATTTGTCAAATATGCCATGTCAAGGGGGGTGGAACTCTGATTGTCATTTTCCCTGAACTTTGCCTATTATAACAAAGCATTATAACATTCTTGAACTACGTAGCCTCTTGAAAAAGAATGATTTTATTTGCAAACTTGCAAAACAAATAACAAATGATCAATATCTACATTGTAGCAAGCCTTAACAAAAGTAATAATAAATAAGGAAATATTAACATTTTGACGACAACCTTGTTTTAAGTAAGTGGAGACATGATAGTAGAAATGCACTATGTTGCTCATTTTATTGTGTAAATGACAATAAGCCAATGCTAAGTGTCTTCAATTGATGCATTCTTTGTTATGTTAATAATAACAAATGCCAAAACACAAGCAAGGAAAGGTTTGATATTGTATAATAATGCAAATTGAATTACTACATTAAAAAAACATGTTTATGCAAACCATTGTATGATTGCAAAAATATTTGAAAAAGAAATAATTTTTTTGTTAAAATAACCTTATGGAGGACAACTTGCAAAGAAAAGACCTCATGTAAATGGAACCATTATCTCTAATTTTTTCGGTACCAAAGATTTTTATAAGAAAGATGATGTGTAGTAGAAGTAGTTTTTGGAAGATTCAGCTTTTTTAATTATTAAAAACCATTTGCCAATGCATCATGTTGAAAGCCAATGGATTAAAAAAAAAAAATTGCTTTTGTGTCGAAGGGTTGTTTTGCATTTTAGAAAACAATTTTCAAGAGAAATTTTATCAGAGTTGGTGGAAAAAACTAAACAATTATATGTCTAACCTACTTTGGTAGATTATTGTTTTGTAATAAGAAGTTTTGATCTGTGGATGTCAAAAGGGGCTTATGGCATTTTTGTCATGGTTATTAATTTTTGGGGGATTAATTAATAGCCAAAACATATTGAATTGGGCTTTTTGAAACATTTGATATTTTTGGGCAAGCATTAGCTAAAGACTTAACTGATTTGTTAGGCAAGTACAACTTGAGAAAAAAGTTATTACTTACGTTAAAAATAAAGGATCTAATTTAAATATTATGACTATAACATTAAAATCTATTGTTAATTATGATATTTTAGGTTTGGTAGAAAATTTCTAGGGTAGTTGTTTTCGCATACATTCTTTAAGGCCTGTTAATATGTTTTAGATGATGAAAAAGTCTGTAAGGGTTTGAAATATGTATCTATCAAAACTACCCAATCTAACCTACATAAATGCATAACTTGACCGAGAAAATCAGGGAAGGGCAAATAAGAATGGAACATGGCTTGTATAGATTCAAATATTCTTCAAAGAAAACTAAACATATTTTTTGAAAATGCAATTTAAAAAATAAAATCTTTCATTCTTTCTCCCCCTTCATTTGCATTAATATATATTTTTGTTTGCAAACATGCCTAAATTTTAGACTCTTCTTCCATTCTCTCGTCTTCCATTACAACAATCATTTAGATATATTTCATCATTATTATTCATTTTGTTTTCATTTTGGGATGACTCTTCCATTATTAATTACAAGATGAAATTCTACTAGATGAATGGTGAAAAAAACCAAATAATAATATGCAAACCTCTAGGCTACTAACAAGCAAATTTACAAGGCATTTACAATTTACAAGAGCATTCACAAAGAGCATTTACAAAAATGAAGTGCAATGTAAGGTTAGAATGTAAATTAAAATGTTAAAGTTGAGTTCAAAAAAAGAATTATACTAAAACCAAAAAATGGGAAAAAAACAAAAAAAAGGTTAAACAAAGCTCAAAATATCCCAAAAAAATGTAAAATCAAAACAAAACAACAAAACTTTTGAACGAAAGTTTTATAAAAAAAAACTATATTATTTTCCTAAGACAACACCTTGCACTCCAAGCTCCAAAACCTACACATGATAGACCCTAGTAAACAATAGAAGTGCAAGGTGATGAACCACACAAATAATAACGCACAACGAAAAACAATGCACCACCATAAGTAGCAACAATATAAGACGAAAAGCAACACACCATAGCAAGCAACAACAATGCAAGGCGAGGAGCAAGCTGCAGCAAAGGCGATGGCAAGGAACAAATGCAAAACAAAAGAAGAACAAGAAAAAAAACACAATGTAAAAAAAACAAAAAAAAACACATATTAACAAGACCAAAAAGCCTCTTGGGTTTTATATTCCTCTCCTTTTGTGCTCTTCCCTGGTGAAGATGCTGCCCTAAATAAAAACTTCTAACCCTAAACCTAATTCCAACTTACCCATTTTCCCTCCCAGACCCTAAGAACCAGATTCGGGTTTTCATGTGAAAACCCATCTGGTTTTTTTTTTTTTTTTAATTTCCAGTTTCATGTGAAAACCCATCTGGTTTTTTTTTATAAAAATTTCCAGTTTCTGTTCTCCTAGTCGGTTTCACATGGTGAGAACCTTCAAACTGGTTTTCAGCCCGGCTTTTACCCAAAATGAAAACAGTTGGTTCTCAATGTGAGAATGGGGTCACCTAGTGAGAACCACCCAACACTAGTAGAATCCTGGCACATTATTCCTCTGCTCCTGAAGTTTGAAGAATATTTGTAACCCTCCTCCTAGCACTTCCAACATTGCAAATAGTGCTTAGTTAGTTAAAGGAACGGGGAAGATATAGGGTGTTCAGTGTAAGCGGGTTCAACATTTGGTGAATTAAAATAGATTAAGATTTCGAGCTTAAAATCTTGGATGGTTGCATCTTTGTCTCTGGAATACAACAAACTATTTTAAAAGCCTTAGTTGATGCACCCATCAAATTTTTACTCACTCAAAATGGACTAAAATTGAGGAAGATATGGGACTGTATCTAGGAAGCAAACTATCACTCATCCTTGTTTTGTGTGTTTTCTGTGGTGTGCTCTTTTACTTCTGGAGCTCAAAGAAGATTTGTAGCCCTCCAGTTTGCACATACAATGACACAAAAAGTGCTCAATTTTTGTTCAGGAATGAGGAAAATATTGGAAAATGTTTGATGATAATAAGTACATGTTTGGTGATTGACAGTTCTACCTTACCATAATCGTCACTAAAAAGGGCCATCTTTGCTTAGGTGCCCCAGAATTTTGTATGGATATGAAAAACTAAAACATTTGAAAAATAAAATGGAGGTAATTATTTTGTTTAGGCAGTTGTGTATTTTTCAACAAATGAATGATGATGAAGAAGCCCTGGCAAACTCCATATTAAACAAAGCACTTGGCAAACTCCATATTAAACAAAGCACTCAGCAAGAGGGAAAAGAAGGAAACGAAGAGAGAGAGGACACCCAAGTCCAAGCCAAAAGAGCAAAATCCAAAGTGCATCACAAAGTTTCACCCCGACAATCAAGTAATGCCAAGTATGTGACCCTGGAAATTAAAATTGGATGAAGAAAAGTCAAAACATGCTGGTTTGGAACAGTGAAATCATTTTCACCCTACATTCTTACACAATTCGCTCAGGCCGGTATAAAAGGCACAACAAAGCCTAACACCTGCCACAGAAGAGTGTCATAATATGATGATCTGAACGCTACACCCTGTCTCCGATTCGTCAATCATAATGATTGGTCCAGGTGGGTTGCTAGTAGTAGGTCTCCCACCTATTTGCAGTCGTTCGTACTTTTAGTTCTATGGGGTGAGGTTGGAAAAACAGTAGATAACTAAACTTGGATGTGAGAAATATTTTTGCAGGGAGGGAAACTTGGTACCTGCTTGGTACCTGCTCAACAATGGTAATTTTCTTGCTTGGAATGTCAGTTCTCTCAGTCTTCTGTATCGTCCAGTCAACACATCTCAGAAGTGAAAAAAACTAGCTTAATAATCTTATAGGTAAACACACTGTCTCATTCATTAATAAAAACTTGCAAAAGGATCATTATTCTGAAGTACCTTTGAAAGGAATGAGTACATTGGGTGGGTGCAAAAAATAAAGCCAAGTTTGGCATCCACCTAACAAGTTTTGTACAAAAGCTTGTACATTGATTCTCAGCAAGTAACTGTCTCTTTCTCCTTGGCCAACTACAATGATTGGGCCAGGTGATGAGAGTTAAATAGTCTCTTACTTTGTACAGTCCATCTTTTTAGGTTCATGCTGAGGGATAGGGGTAGGGGAGAAACTAAACAGTGCACATTGGATGTGGTAAATACTGCTAGAGGGCTGGCACCTGGGCATGCTCTGAATCTGACAATTTTGTAAATACAAGGGGATGGACATACTTGTTTATGGCCATGATGGTTTAATGTGATCAGATCACACCACCAACAAATTTTACACAGAACAAGCCACATGAACATCAGAAAGTAAACTATACACACTGACTCCTTTCACCACAAAGAAAACTTCCTTGGGAAAGGGATGAGCAAAGAGTAGGTGTCTCTTTCCTTGTGGCAGATTGATTGCATCAACAAGCTTACTGTTACATAACTTCCATATGCAATAAAGATTTTTGTTGTGGCATCGAATACTCTTTACAATCTTGAACAAGTGGTTGTACAGCCTGTCAAATTTCTCAAGTTCCATACATAGCAATTCATAGCAAAAGTGGAGAGTGAACCTTCCATCATTTGCTGAATCCGTGGTTGCTGGTTATCAATCTGCTCACATGCCATCAGCATGTGTGAAATACTTCAACCTGGCTTGAGAACAAAATTGAATCAATTCACCAAATAGAGTTAATCAGAAAAGGTATTCTTCTTCATTGAGAAGCCATGTCCATACACTTCTCCAAATTCATTCAACAGCCCCATTCCTATCCTGACCAAAAAAAAAAGAAAGCCTCTACACACAGCCAATACTAGTGATACGAAACTCTTGACTCTAGTGATGACTGAAGTAGGGGATGTATCTCTTTACTCTTTACCTACCTGAAGGGTGCAGGAACAATGTGTGGGCAATAAGGAAGCAACACTCCAGTAAAATCTAATTGCATGGAATTTATGTGGTAATACACACATGGGCAACTACATTGACAAACAGGAAACGCAGCATCAGAACCAGGATAAATACAATCACTAATCCTGACTAGGGTCCCTGAGTAAGGAAGAACAGCTAACATGCCTTTACAAAAAGGAGTGTTTTCCAGGAAACTTCCACCCAGGCAATGTTGTATCATTGAGGTTCTCCTTGCCTTTGTACCTCTTCTTCAGTGACCTCATCAGGACTCTCATCTGCTTGATTGTTCATATGAGAGATGAGAGACTCAACTTTAACAGGAGAAGAACCAAAGCCACCTGGAGGAACTTTTGACCCCAGCAGCTGGGCTAAACCTCCATCACCCGATGAAGAAGGCCTATCATCTTCAAAAGAGATGGGAGACTTGCCCTTTGCCTTTAAATTGTCAGGATCAGAAACAGAAGACTGTTGTTCGGTATGAGCCTGCGGTTGAGGTGGGTCTTGGTGCCCAACAGCAGAGGGATCAATCTCCTGAGGTATAGAACTCAATTGGCGTTGCAACTGAAGTGCAGACTGCAACTGCCTTTGTAAGCCCTGAGCAATAATCATCAATTGAGGATTCAGTTCTTCTACTTTGAGCATCAGAAAGTCAAGAAACATTGTGCACTAGTTTCACTTGTGCTTCATTGGGGGATGACCCAAGTTTGTTCCCAGGCTACCTAACAGCAAAAGTAACAAGGTTGCAAACTTTTTTGTAGACCTACAGACACATCTTCATGACAATGTCAGCAAGCAGGTAACTGCTGAAACATTTGGTCACAAAAACTGAGATTTTAGAGATGTCCTCCAAATCCACAGGGCAACAAAAAACAGCTCATTCCAGGTCACTTCAAGGTTTTATAAGGGTTCTTCTGAGTCATATTGTCCAGACTATATCAAATGGTGAAGCCCAGTACCTCAATATATTGGCCCAAATGAGCTTGCTGCAAGTCCAAAAGCGAGGGAGAGACTGTGGCCCCAAGAATTGCCTCGCTGTTGCCACCTGCCTGAGAGCTTTGCCCTCTATTCTGTGTATCCTGACTGGGCTGAGTAGGACCAAATGCAGCCACAGGCACAAAACCATAGACAGGAGACTGAGCAGAAAGCCGGGCTTCCAATGCATGTGCCAGAGTTGCAGTAGCTTGTGCATGTAGCTGCCCATGCTGATCTGCCATCTCTGCAGCAGAGGTACTTTGACCATGCTCTGATGAAGAACTACTAGTACTGGATGTAGTGGGGCGACCCACTACTGCCATGTATCCCTGTGGGGTCATTGGTATGTAAGCTGGGTACCTGTTACAGTAGAAGGCAACAAAGTTATCAGATTGTTCCACAGTAAAATTGGGCCATGTCATTTGCCTCTCCATCTGAGAGACTATCTCTATTAGAGAGCATGAACAATTCTCTCTAACTCACCAGCACTGCAGCAGCGTAGCCAACAAAGAAAACTATCACCAGGCATCCTAGTTACCAGGATCGAACTGAAGAGTTCTCCTCTTCTTCTTCTAATCTCCTTTCATCATCTTCATGAACTTCAACCTACTTGGCACATCTTTGGTTGCCCTACACTTTGTAAGTGGAAATGCTTCTGCATGCAGCTTGGCTACATCCTGAGGTACCACTACCAATCCATACTTGTATTCCTTTTCCCTTGATCCATTTCTCCTCGAGGAGCAACTACATCAACAATCTTTGCTAGAGTGCTCCTTATTAATGTCAGTGTGCCAGAAGGAGGCATGATGAAAGGAAAGGAGCAGTGAGAGTGAAGAAGAGAAAAGGAGAGGAGAAAGTAGGACAAATTTAGCCAAATTTGGCCAAAGGGGATTGGGACATAATTTCAGAGATCCAGAGTAGATGTGCAGGTTTTCCAACCAGCTTCAGAATAAACTAGCCATGCCTAAGGGTATCACTCACTAAGACACCCCTGCATAAGGAAGAAAGGTGGCCTACCAATCAGAAGCACCTGGCCTTGCAGCCACATAGACAAGACGATACTGGGCAGCTGCACGAGCTACAGCTTGTATCAATGCCTGCTGTTGACCCTGGGGGATATGCCCAAATCCAGGAAATTGGATAGGCCCTTGTCCACTTGAAGCTTGTCCTTGAGGTAAGCTCCCCCATTGTCCTGCAATATTATATGCCCACAGCAAAACAAACACAACCACAGATAAGTGTTTTGAGCAACAGTCAGACTAAGTCAAGCACATTCTTTGCACAGTGGCTACAACCTCCCACAGTTGCATATGGTGAGAACAGTAGTGCTGCTCACTACAGCAAATTGGTTGCTTTGCTCAGCAGGGACTTGTGAGCTAGCCTCCTGTTTTGACAACCATCAAAGCAGGATCTTGAGATCAGACCTATCAGTCAGCATTCAGTCATGCAAGGAGATACACATGATTCACAATGCATCTCATTTCCATGAGTTCTTAAACCAAATAAAGCACCTTCAGCAGCAGGCTGATCTTGATGTGGAGGATGCATGTGATGTGCTGCAGGATCTGTCCCATTTGCAGCTGGACCATTGTCAGGAGGGAGAACAGGGGCCCTACAAGTGGGGCAGGTTTGTTGTCGCTCCAGCCATGAGCGCAGACAGTGGACGTGGAAGAAGTGACCACATGGAAGCTTCTTTGCTGATGACATCTCCTCTCGACAAATGATGCATGTCGCATCACCTCTGTCCACAAACATACATAACATCCCCAAAGACACAAGAACATTCATTGTCTGTACTGTTGATAAACATGACAATGAGTACTCTATGGTATGGCATTGCATTGTCAGCTTGATTGGCACAGAGTGTTTAGCAATGGATCAGTGCAGTCCCAGCTGACCATCAGATTGGCTGCCAAGTTTGACCTAAGCAAACTGATATGTCACATTCTAACATCAACACATACAGAACTTGAGATGCCTCAAAGTTTGCCAGATGTGATCTCACTAACAGCCTACAGGTTCCAACAACTGAAAACATTTTCTGAAATCAGGAACCTCAGGAGAAGGAAGTCTGCATCAGATCTCACTTTTTTCAAACAGATAAACAGCACAAGTCCCCTTACAGAAAAAAGATAGATGCTGGAAGTTCACTACTTACAGTCCAAGATCTTCTGTGGTGGCATCAGGGAAACGATCATTCATATTGGACGTAATCTTCCTATACCGGATAAAATCAGCAACCCGAGCTTTGAAGTTGCGGAATGTCTCATACAGTTCTCGAACCAGATGCAATGGTAGACCATAATTTCTGCAGATACAAATAAAACCATATAATCATAGAGAGACACGCAACAGGCCTAAAAGAATAACAAAGTTTATGATTCTGCTGGCACTTATCATCTATGTTTTCCTCACAAAGGAATATGAGGCACCAGCACAAAAGCCCTAGCAAAGTAGCTAATGCATAACTGCAGGAAGGTGAAGGTCCAAAGATAACCAAATGCAGCACTCACATGAAGATGACCAGAAAGAAGAACAAATACAGAGACAAATGAAGCAAGTCCCGCACAAGCTCCAAGTAGAAGATGTACACAGCTTTGTTTTCCCATTGCCCCTCCATCACCATGTCACCAATGTATAGAAGATACTTCAAGAATGTGGCAACTGTAGATGTTGCCAATATTACATACCTGTACAAATAGACATAGATGGTAAATGAATGGATCTAGGATCAAGTGCAAGTATCAATCATGTTACAAAGATCATATCTGTTAGGTCAAATAAATCATATCAGAGAAGAGACTCTATGACCACAACACCTTCAACATCACGTTCCTGGGCATTTCCTTCACCCAATTTACAATTCAACTATGTAAACTATCTGTGGCACCAATAAAGATCCCATCATGTACAAGAACAGAACACAAGCAATTGATGAACAGCAATACCACAAACAGAGGATAGGGGTTACAAAGGAAATAGGTAAAAACACTTCAGAAACAAAGAAACCACAACAAGCGATGGCACATCGAACACTTACTCAAAGGCGAAAAACAATGACACGGATGCAGTTCTTGTTTTCAAAAGATGAACCACTGAAAACCGAAGGAATATAATGTCGAGACCCAGCAAAAAGACCATGAAAGAGATTATGCGGAAATGTGACAGGCGTGACACAGATGGTGTCGTTTCGATATACTCCACCCTCTTTTGTGCCAACCAATGCAGCGCCTTGATGAACAAGAGGACAGTGATCATGACCACAAACATGACATTGAACTCCTGACGGAAAATTGTCATGGCAAAAAGAATTTCCATCACCTCCCTCCAAGACTGCTCATTCAAGCGCTCAACCTCCGCCTCCCGCAAGTTCCCTAAGAAGATCCCCTTGATCAATTGCCAGATGAGGCACAAGATGACAAGAGCCATGTTGAGAAGCAACACCAGGCTGATTTTAGATGTGGACAAATACACCATCGCTGGATAGAACTGTTCCCGACTCTTGAATGCATGGTACACTATAGCTGTTGCACCCACTGCACTCACTGCCGCATACCGACCCAGCCTCACCATGGCTGCTGCTGGTGCCACTTCTTCTTCTTCTTCTTCTTCTTCTTCTCTACCACAGAATTGAATTACCCCAGAGATTCAGCTACTCAAGAAAGAGATGGTCCAATCCCTCCACATCCACATCAAAACTATGAAGCCACCAAGTGCACATCAAACCCTGAATCCCCCCAAACACATCCTAAAAAGAAGTGGTAAAACAAAACTAGACCCAAATTTCTTGTGGATCTGTCTTCTCAAGAGGGAATCAATCACCTACTACAGCACCATCGCTACATACAGAAACCCTTGTGGGGGAAACACAAATCATCGCCTTGAAAACTCCTACTCTACCACAAACCCTAAAAACTGACTGACGCCGGTCTTAATCAATCACAAACCGAAAGGAGGATATGGATCGCCTTCTTCACTGCTACGGGATAGGGGTTTGACCTACGTCAGTAAAGAAGAAGGGCCACAAGCAAACTTGCGACGGACGGACGGACGGACAGACGAACTCCAAATCCGCTACAAAAGTCCAACAAAAACTCCGAAGAGTTGTAGTAGTGGGTCAACTCTTGGGGTTTTCCTGCTATGATGATGATGATGTGCTGCTACTGCTGCCGCTATGTCTGATCCTCGGCAGATTTCCATCGCCACTTCTGCTGTGATATCCGCGAATCTCTTCTGCCATCTTCAGGCCCGATCTTATGAACCACAGCGGATCGTAGACCACAGCAGATTCCGCGCGTGACGAGCCCCGCCCGCCCTTCTCGATCGATTGCACGAGTGTGTGGCCATCGGCTCCTGGACGCACGCAGTCCCGGACGGACGGACGGACGGACGGACCGACGGCCCACTTCGCGAGCGACTTGCCGGCCGGTCTCCCGTTCTATATTACATCTTTCTATATTTTTGGCTACCCAGTTCAACCATGTATAGAAATCTGGCGATAGATTTTACGACTTTTCAGTTTTAATATTATCATTCTGGCTAAAATATATAGCCGCAAAAAAAAAAAAAGACTGGAAAAAAAAGCTGCTCTCTCACAGTCAGGCTTTTTTTTTACTGGCGAAATTTCGCCAAAAAAATGACCAAATTTATTTTCTACTCGTGTAAAATGAAGTGATTTTGGAAGGTTTCAATAGGTAATAGAAGTGAGGGAGAAAAAATCGCCAGATTTTTATATTTGGTTTTCAGTGTTTAGCCAAAAATATAGAAAAATGATTATAGAATTGTATTACATGTTTGGTTTATGGTCAGGTTTGGCTAAATCTTCCTACAGACAGTCATCACTTTTTTTTACATCTTCCTATGGATGATCGCCACTTTTGCCACAAACAAAAATTCTTGAGAAAAACATTGTTCGTTTTGGTAAAAATATTTGCTAGTGTTTTTTTTGGATAATATTGGCTATCAATGTTTTTTCAGGAATTTTTGTTAAGCAAAGTGGCAACCATCCATAGGAAGATGTAGAAAAAGTGGTGATCATCCATACCAAGAAGGTGTAAAAAAAATGGTGATCATCCCTAGTAGGACAATTTAGCCAAATTTGGTTATCAACCATATTTGAAGTACAAAACTTTAATCATAGTTCTATATTTTTGGCTAAACACCATACAAAATTTTGGCAATTTTTCCCCCATTCACTTTTGGTGATTGAAAACTTCCTCCAAAATCATTTTTTGGCAAAAAAATTTCCACTAGTAATAAAGTTGTTGAGTGTGTGTGTGTGTGTGTGTGTGTGTTTGTTAGTTAAAGGGAAAATAGTCGAACTAAAAACATGGAAAAGAAAGTTATAAAATAAAAATAGCCCAATCATAGTTGTCATGTCATGTCGATAATGATAACCACTTTGCAACACAAATGATGGTGTTTGTTTGTCATCACCAACATTTTTTAGTTCTAATGCTGACATCATCAACGAGCTTTCAAAATAGAAATTAAGTTGCCTCCTTTGAATAAAAGAATCCTTAACATTATATATAGTAAAGGACATCGTGAAGCATCATTTCATCCATCTGTCATGTCATTCATCTATCTATCGGTCTGGTCATCCATCCGTCCTATCATGGTCTATTTACTTCGACAGGGCGGAGAAAAAGTGGAATACAGACGCGACATAGCGAAGAATAATATATATTAGTGTTGTAATTATTATTTTTTAATTTTTTTTGGGGGGGGTTTTGGACTTAGGTACATTCATCCTGTCTCTTTCTCAACAACTGAAAGAGTTGGGTTGGGTTTTTTTTTTTTTTTTTTTTGTATTTTTTTTTTAAATTTTCCAAATTTTTTATCTTTTTTCCATTTCAAAAATTATTTTTTTTCT
>Ga0116227_10004779_pt1 | contig 29154 bp, 23 predicted proteins | sample S1TSphgellanicum_FD_89693 | JGI IMG/M metagenome (GOLD analysis project Ga0116227, IMG submission 89693) | Host-associated microbial communities from peat moss isolated from Minnesota, USA - S1T2_Fb - Sphagnum magellanicum MG | ecosystem: Host-associated > Plants > Peat moss > Unclassified... | reverse complement strand
TTTTTTTATTTTATTCTCTTTGTTTTCATTTTTTTTTTTTTAACCTTTGGGGTCTTCTTTTTTTTTTTTTTTTTTTTTTTTTTTTTTTTTTTTTCACTTGGAAACCTAGCAGCCACCACGTCATTTTGAAACCACTTGGTGGCCACCAAGTTGTGTTTTTTTTTGCTTGGAAACCTAATGGCCATTAAGTTATTCTGACACTAGACTACCAAGGACCACATGGTGGCCACAAGGTCAGTTTTTTTGTTTTTCTTTTCTTGGAGACCTAGCAGCCACTAAGTCATTTCTAGTTGGACTGCCAAGGACCACCTAGTGGCCACCAAGTCATTTTGATCCTAAACTATGAAAGACCACTTGGTGGCCATTAGGTGTTTTTTTTTATTTTTTTTCGCTTGTAGACCACCTAGTGGTTTCGATCTTGGATTACCAAGGGGATTACCAAAAAGTACTTGTTGGCCAATAGGTGTTTTTGGTAATCCCCTTGGTAATCCAAGATCGAGACCACCTAGTGGCCACTAGGTGGTTTCCATCTTGGAATATTGAAGATTACTTGATGGACCACCTCAGAAAATTAGGTGAACACTCAATTTTTTTCAATGTTAAAAAAAAAAACACTTTGAATATGTATTTTTCACTACATTATTTTTTAATTTTTCATTATCTTTTTTAATATAGTTGATCATGGGATGAGCATTAGGTTCTATTTAGTGTTTTATGTGTAAATTTAGGAAAAATAAATTGAATGATGTAAGGAAAGGGAAGGAAAGGAATTTACCTCTTTGAATGCAGATTGAACACTTAATAATTTGATGTGCAACTATAAAAGGTGAACTTGAGTAGCTTTGTTAATAACCTTTGTTAAAATTGTGTAATGTTGGGCCTTTAAATATCGATATCCTTTTAATGTTGTTGTCACATTTTTAATTAAAACCATAGCACATTGGCCTCCATTGTATCCCTCAAGAAATTGTTCATATTCTATTCTAAAATTGTTATCAAAAGCAAAAACATTTTGGTCAAATTCATTTTCTTCATCTATAATTCTAAATATAACTTCTGAATTCTTTAATGGAATCCATGTGGAAAAACATGGGAACTAGTTTAGGTTAGAATGCATGAATTATTGACACAATGGTTGTCGACCCAATTGTAATGACAACATGCATGTCACCTTTTCAAAACCCTTTTGGACTTTGACTCAATGCCAAAAAAATTCACCTTCACAAACATGTTTTTCTACAAATGTTGTTCATGCATTTTTATATGAGGCAATTTCACCTTCAAAGTGATTGTGGTTAAAGCTGTCATGTCCAACAAATCACAATGCAAATATGCATAGCCTAGATCTTCCATGCTCTTATTTGCAATTTGATCAAAGGTGTTATACCTATTGAGCACCTTTACTTCAAATGTAACATTTCCAATTCCAAAATCTACCTTCCTTCATTGAAACAACAGCCATTGTGCAAAAAAAAAAAAACTTAACAAAATGAAGTTGACAATAAACAAATGAAGTAGCACTTGACAAAATCAACAATTGCAAAAGCACACACTTGTAGAAACACAAACTTGTAAAGGAAGTAAAAAACCATTGAACAAATGGTGAATGCTTAAACCAAGCACATTGTTTTTGTTGTGGAAAAAAAAAGATAACAAACATACAATGTTATATTTATATGGGACAAAAGACCTAATTTAAACCCTAAACCGAACTCTAAACCTAACCCTAAACCTTTTTCTACTATGTATGGACTTTAAGTAATTTGACTATGGTTGATTTCAACTTAACAATAAAGGATCATATCCATGGTTAGGTGACTAAATTATGGTCTAATAATGAACAAGACGTTAATACCTTTGGTATTTTATAAATTTTAGTTATTGATTTTCAGTAACTTTGATTATGGTAGATATCTACCATTAACCATGGATATTGATGAGCCATGGTTTGGCAATTAGATTATGGTCTAATAATGAACAAAACATCAATACACTTGGCATCTTATGAGTGCCTCATGCTTACACCCAAACCTTAAATATCTCAACCTAAATTTAAAATATATTAACACATAAACCTTAAATTTTTTTGCATTATTTAACCATTATTTTCATTTCACTCAAATATATTTATTATTATTTGTTTAAAATTAACTTTTTTTTATCATGTACATAAAAAAATTAAACACAAAAAAATCAAAATTGATTCCCCCCCTCCCCCTTTTTTGGTTAGATGTATTAAGTGTTATATTTTAAATAAAATATTGCTTGTTCTTTTTGTTAAATTTTTGTGTTGAAAAATTTCCATTCCCCCCAAAAAAAATTATAAAATATTTTCTTGAGAAAAATCTTCATTAAGTCACCATATCACCAAAAGATAAAAAGACAAATCCAAATATACCCACCCCCTTTCTCCAACCACCCCATCCCACACCACCAAAAAAATAATTCCTTAGAAAATTAAAAACATCCCACCTTCCTACTTTGAAAAACAACCAAACTTTTCCCTCCCATGCCACTAAAGAAACAAACATTTGGGTTAGTTCTGATCCCAAAAAAAATTCACCTCTCCCAATCCCTTAAAAAAAACCTCCTTTGGAAAGGGGTGGAATTACCCCATCCTCCCTTCACCTAAAAAACCTTTTGGAAAAGAAAAAAAACATTGCTAACCCCTCTTCCCCTTTTCTTCAAGCTCCATTTACAACTTGTAATTCTTTCAATTTAATTGAATTATCCACTCCTTATATCAATTGAAACCCCATAATAAAAAACAAACCTATGAGAGAGGGGAAAAAATTAAATACCTTAACCCTTTTGTTCTCCCTAAATTTTCACCTATAACCCCAGTGTACCCCCACCCAACTTTATAAACAAGTTGTGTTTGCCCCATGCATGCTTGTTGAAACCTAAATCATACATGCATATCTACTATCTTAGGGCAATAATAATTTTTTATAACATAAAAGGCAACAATAATGCCAAAAATTTAAAAAAATTCATTATGATTTTTGTTATTATATCTTCATCAAAGCATTATTGAAGTTTTCAATATAACATCAAATTAATAAAAAAAAAACATTTATATTTCAAAAACGAATTTTACATTAATTTCTATATTAATTTTTAAAATGACGTGTTTTGTTTTAATCAATTCTTGCATAATTTTTCAAATCTCAGTTTAATAAGATTTAAAGGAATTGAAATTAATTATTTCTATGTTTATCAAAAAAATTCATTTTAAAAATTAATTATATGAAATGTTTTTACATTTCATAGTGATATGGAACCTTGTGATACAAAAAGGCAAGTGACAACCCAAAAAAATAAATTGATATAGAAAAATGATTAAATCAATTACCCAACATTCATATTTTGAAAAGAAACCCAACAAGTAGATGGGTAGACTTCAAAACAACCCATCAATTGGATGGGTGCACCCAAAATCTACACATGCTTGTCCATTAGCTTGGGCCAATAAAAAACTTATATGCAAACCTATAACATTATCCATTCAACCAACTTTTGATTCTTTGACCCTTATACCCGCTCATAAGTTGTTCCCATAATGCTTCTGCAGGACAAAACCAACAAAAAAATGATGAAACATGTGAGTGTTTTTACAAATGAAATTGTGGTAGTTTAGAATTTCAAATATAACTTAATAATGATTTTAAAGTTGATGGGAATAAGGAGGCCCTAGACAAACCTCTCATTCTAGATGAAGTTTAAAAACGAAACAAAACACAAAAAACCAATGTCTATGAACATTTTTTAACCATGGTTGAAATAGTACATCAATGTACAACAATTTGCAGAAACCAACATTTTATTCAAAAATATGGATGTCCAAATTGGACATCGCATAGATAAGCTCTAGGTTACATGGCATTTGAAGTTTGAGTCATTCATTACAATTTGATTCGGATTTAAATGTATCCAAAAATGAAACATTATTATTGTTTTCAAATTAACTTCAAAAAAAAAGTTTGCTACAAGTTCATGAATTGTCTTAGCCTTTGTCAACATCTTTTTAATCATCTTTTAGGTGTAATAATTGGAATATGACTACAATCTATGGCACCTAAAATGTAACCTTTCATGTAGTGGTGATTTCTTTGATCTTATTTAATTTATAATCAATTTAAGTATCACTAGTGGTTTCAAGTGCTTTGTAATTGATATCCAAAATTCTTTCATTATAATTGATGTCGTACTTTCTACAATTCGATATACTTCTTCACACATTTGTGATGAATTTCCAATGCCTAATCTTATAATAACCATTATTGATCTACCTTTTATAAGGATTTTTTTCTCATGTTTGTATATTTTTGCTCAAGACTTGGACCTACAACCCTAATCAAAACACCAAATGTGTCGTAGTTTAACCTTGTATGTTGTCGAAACAACTTTTCGAAAAAGTTCCCAAAAAGTTGATTTTCCATGTATCCAATTGCCTCCTCATACTTCCATATGCTTTGAACTCTTGGTGGCATGTTAACATACTCTAAAAAAACTAGCAATGCATTCATGATACTCCAATGTTTTGCAATAATGACTTGTTGAGATGAAACCACTTGTGCAATGATTCAATGCATTGTCAAAATAAAAATTAAGACCACCAATATTTTGTGCTTACACTCACCCATTGTGTGTTTAATAAGAAGCAAGAAATGAGAATCAAAAAAATAAATAAAAGAAGTGTCAACCTAATCTTCTCACATGTAAATCCCACATTTTTACCAATTGGACCTTCAAATTGAACCTTATGCCTTTAAATACATTCATTGTACTTTGCACCAAACAAAAATTAATGTGAAGAAAGGTTCAATTCAAGCATTCAATTTGTCTCAAATTAGTCCTTAAGATTTTGGACCTTGGTTGGAATCAAATGTGTTGTGGATGGATCATAATGTTTTTGAAACATGTTTCAAATTTTGGGCATTAAGTGATGAGAGGTTGTGATCATGATCCATAAATAAATAAATAAATATTACATTTTCAGGTTTGTAAATAAAATGTGGTTTAAGATCTTGTTTTTAAATTTGTGTGAAGCCTCCTACCTTGTTTCAAAGGTAAATTAAATGTGTTTTCATGACACAAATTGTTTTGGGACATTAACCATTTCAAAATTATTTTCATCCTAATGCATTAAACATATAATACTAAGTTGTGGAAAAAACATATTGTAATGACATGTGAAACCTTGCACTTTTTGAAAAATGTAAGTACTTAAATTTTCCTGCAAAACTAATGCACCCCCAAGCTCCTTAATGGATTCAAATGTGAGTCCAAATTGAAAACAATGGAAGAGCAAGGAATCAGGGCATGCTCCCTAGCTCGCAGCACTTTGAGGGGGTAGAGGGGCGTGTTGGAGCTCCGAGATGGGACTAGGAAGAATGACAAGCATCAACTACTCACACGGACCTACACAAAACCAACACAAGGTGGTTAGTGCATAGGTGGAGCACTTTTGATGTTAGGACGAACCACGAGCAACTCAAACTCACAAGACTCGCCATGGCCCAAACTTGGGGAAAGTCACCACCTTCCCCTTTATAGTAAAGTTTGTGCCTCTCCACAAGGCCCACATCCAAATGGCTTTTTGTCCCGGTACTCCCAAGTGAAAATCTTGAAATTACTAAAGTTGGGACTTCCATGACTCTGGGGCCCCATAATTTTGTGTGTAGACCTTCGATTGAGATGAGGTTTGAAACCAAGTTGTAACCCTCATCAAAAGCTTTCAAATCATATGTCGCACGTTGCCTACACGAAAGAAATCGGGTTGATTCCTAACTTTTAATGGTCGGGAGTCAAATTGCCAATTTGACTTCCGACCCTTCTTTTGGCCATAACTTCTGTTTTAGATGTCCAAATGGGTGATGCGAGCCCATTTTAGACATCTATGTTTCAATAGATTTCCAATGGTATAAAGAACTCCTCAAGCCATTGGGTTTTGACCCTCACAATCACTCTCTGAACATTCGGGAGTCCACCGGGACTCCAACTCCCAAAGTGGAAGCTCTTTTGGGAGTGTGAGGGTTCATTCACTCACACTTTCCTTCACTTTCAAGCTTCCTTTTTGGCCCACAACCTTGCAAGCCCTTGCCTTGGTCAAGAACCCAAGGCTAGGGTTGCGACAATAACTTTCACACAACAATGGGAGACAATTTTTTGGTTCCTACACAACTTTTCATTAATTAATTTATGATTTCATAGATTTTTTTCCAAAAAAAAAATAATAAATGGAAATTCAAAAGTATAATCCATGATAATTGATCCACCATAAACTTTCTAGCATGATGTCAATATAATTTTATTACTTTCCCACAAAAGGTTTTCCCATAAAAGGTTCAAGGATCATGGTTTTTTTTCAATTTTGTGATGTTGCCACATTAACAATCATCCACATTGAGATATAACCATATTTGGTTATAAAATAACTATAAAAATAAAAATTTATTCAAATCCTTTTATATCTTGGGTACTTGCTTGAACAATGTCTAAAAACATGGAAATTTTTTTAAAACTTTATTTTTGGCAAAAAAATAATTTAAAGGAATATTTGATAGAATTTTATTTTTCTTGAATTCGCCATGAAATTTTTTGGTCTAAATGATTAAAGTTTTCTTGCAATTTTAAAACCAATTAATATTGTGAAGGTTTTAATGTGCCATTATGGTACTAGTTTTTGTTCAAGCTTCATTTTTTTAATTAAAAATTTGAAACAAGAATTTGAAACAATATTTATTGTCAATTCATGGCCTTTCAAGTGGTTTGACTTGACTAAAGTCCTCACGTTGATAAAAAAATAAAAAATACAACATGATTAATGTAATGATGCAACCATATGTTTGTCAAATAATATTTGGATAGAAAACCTATCAATTTTTTTGTTTTGTAACAAAATGCAAATTTAAAGCATGTTCCCTAACTCCCATAGAGAAAGGGGCATTGGAGCTCTAAAATGTCATTAGTTCGAATTCAAATAAGTCAATTCAAAGATAAACCAATTTGTATAAACCAAGAAAATGATGATGAATGCAAATTGGAATCATATTAATGCATGAACAAAGTCATAAGAAACACACACTCACATGATTCACCATGATCTAAACTCAGGAGAAATCACCATTTTTTTAATATAATACAATTCATACATAGTGGATGAAATTACATCAAAATGGTAAAAAATTTCAAATTCTTGATTTTGCCAAATTATGAGTTCCACAATTTTGTGGGTTCATGTTTTTTAATAAAAAATAAAATAATTATGTTAGAAGGAATCAAATTTAAGAATTTTCAAAGGACAAGTTGTAGTCAAGCTTGAAAGACCTTTTCAATGCCATCTCCAACATTTTAATCAAAGGTCATTTGACCCTTTTATTGGATGTTTTAATCAAACTATGAAATTGAATCCAAGTCATTCTTTTAGCCATAACTTGTGTTTTAAATCTTTAAATGGGAAATGTGACCCCATTTTGGATATTTATTCTTCAAGAACTTTCTTAAAATTTAAAAAAAACCCCTCAATTTGGACAAGGTTTGGTTATCCAAATTGTGTTCCAAAAATTTGAGACATTAAAAAATTCAAATTACCTTGAAGTGTGAAGAATTCACTTGGTATTCTTGGGATTCCCTCTTTAGCACTTGTGGAAATGTGCTAGTTTCACGATCCCCTCTTTTTGGCCATTCCTTTTGTCGTGGTTTAGTTTTGGTTATGAGCCCAAAGTTAAGGTCATGACACATTGTATAACATGAAATACACCTGTTACTTTTGATTAATACATTTTATTAAGGTTAATTTTTTGACTAATTATGAATTTGGACATTTAACCAAAAGGGACCCCCAAAAATAATGGTGCTCAAAATGCCTAAGGTTTAATCAAATTGGCCTTATTAGTTTGGCATTAAGTTAATAAGTTTTTGTATGTGAATTCATGTGGTGTGGGTAATTAATGACATTAATTTGATATTTAATCACACTAAAAGATTGTTGGTAGGTTTTAAGTTAAATAAGTTAAATAGGTCTAATAGCTAGGTAGGTAAGTGGTGAATACACCTACCTACCTATTACCTACATAAAAAATGACCCATAAAACATGAAATAAACATGCACTATAAGGAATCCTATCCATTCCAACCCATTCATTTGTGACTTATGCCCAAATCAAACATTTTTGGGATTGTTGATGTGATTGTCGATGTAACACATGGTAAAAATGATTTGTAATTGCATATTATTTTATTACAAAGTGATCTGAAGTTGCATATGTTACTACAACTTGAAAGTAATATTGATTTGGATGAAAATGAAGATGAAAAGTGCATTTATATCATCCAATTTTAGTGGTTGGGCAAAAAGAGATGAGAATGTAATTATTTTTGCAATTCATGATCATGTGGTTCATGGGATATTAAACACAACATGGCATCTTATTCAACTTGAATTGTGACTATAAATCCTAGTTGCAAATATACATGTAACTAAATGTGAAAAAAAAATGAGACCCCAAATAAAATTGCAAGATTTAATGGTCTAATTTTTTTCCCTTAATGTTTTTAAATGAACTAAGTGTTAGATGTGTAATAAGCTTTAGCAAGTTTGTGAAAATTTCATAAGACCAATTGAAATGGTAAAAATGAACCATTATTTACAATTTCTAGCATGATAGGATTTTGTGTAGGTGTGAACATCTTTATTTTTTAAACATTAAATGAAATTGTTGGATTGGTGAATTTGTATTTTTAAAATTTATTTTTTTAATGAATTAAAACCTTATTACAAGTTATAGTAATATTTAGCAAATAGGGTAAATAGTAAGTAGTATTCAAGTGGACTATATATGTAGTAAACATTTTATTGTGTTGATATATGAGAATGTTTTTCTACTATTTAATTAATTATATAAGCTAGGTTGTAGGTAGTAAATAGGATAGGTAATAGATATATAGTAGGTAGGTAGGCTAAGTAAAAGACATTTTATGGTGTGGATATGCCATAGTTTTTTTGAATTAATTAATTATGTTAAGTATGTTTATTTAATTAATTAAATCTATGCTAGGCAATAGGAGTTATTAATTAATTAGGTAGACTAGATAGTAGGTAGTATGTATATGGGCTAAATAGTAAGAATTTTATTGTGTTGATATGTGATAATGTTTTAATATTAATCATTACTTAATTATAATTAGAATATGTAGTTATCTTATTAAATATGCTAGGTAGTAAGTAGTAAAGTTAAATAGTAAGTATTTTATTGTGTGAATATGTGACAATGTTTTTTTGCACGAGACAAAGGATGTGATATGATAGAACCACCCAACATAGAACACAAGCCTACACACAACACTTTCCAATATGTTCCTCATCCTTTAACCAAATTGAACAATTTTTATCTCATTGACCTACCTCTACCCTTGCATTTGACAAATATAAATTTTTAATAATGATAATTGTAACCAACCCACAAATAAATGCATGGATGGGTGTTTGTGTAATAACTTGGTCACTTTCATAACTATACATATCACATGATAAAATACAAGGTTGGTTTTTTGTGCAACAATGAATTTAATCTTGGTTAATACTTGAGTGGGGGTATGAGTTTAGGGGTTTAGTTTTTTAATTTAAAATTTGAGGATGAGAAACAAGAAACACTTGAAATTTTCAGGACTTAGGAGGTAACTTCTTTTTTCAATTACATGAATGAGTGTTGAGTGTTGAATGCACCATCAGCAATTGTCACATCGATAAGCATATAAATGACACTGCTCAATAGTATTGTTGGTGACTAACAATAAGGGATCAATGTTAAAGTCCATTTTCTTGCAAGTTGCTTGAGTAGCATTCGAGAAAACGAAAGTGAATAAACACAAAATTACATGTAAACATTTGTGTTTTGAATTTTAAAGTATGAGGTTGACAAATTTAGAGGTTTGAAATTATACATTTTGAGGTCGTTTTTTTACAGTCACAAAAAAAAACAAGTTTCCAAGTTTCTTTTTTACATTTCCCCCCTCAAGTTTTTTGCAAATTCATTGTTCATTCACTACAACAAAACGTGATTCTATGCTCACTCTATGCTAAGTGATTTTATTGGATTTCGAGTGAACTCACTAATCTTAGTGAACAAGACTTAGTGAGGATATCAATGTAGTGAATTCACTAGTCTAATGAATGAGGACTAGTGAACTGCACCCACATTTTGTAGTAGTGATTTTCAAACAAATGTCGTAGTTTAAATCTGGATCTTGATTCTCAAGTTTGTGTGTTGCATACTTATTTTGGAGTTTGATTCTTGAACAAGTTTCAAGTTCAACTTTGTTTGTGTTATGTGCTCAACTATTGGACATTGATTGTTGTAGAAGTTGCAACAAGTTCATCAAGCGGAAGTTATAGGTTATAGCAAGTTCATTAGAACTTTAGGCTTTTTTGAAGCTTTTTCACTTCACCCTAAACCTTGTGTTCTAATTTTTTATGTTTGGTTTTCCTTTTTGAGTTTGATTCTTAGTAAGATTGTGATCTTAACTTCATGAAATCAATTCTTGAACAAACTTTTATTCACCTTTTTTTGAACTTGATTTTCAAGCAAGCTCATCGTTGGGTTACATGTTGTAGCAAGTTCGTCAAGGCTTCTCCTTGGCTTCCCTAAACTTTGCACCTTTTTAAACTCCAAAACACCTTGTTTTTGTGCTTATGATCTTCTCTTCTTACCTTGTACATTGTTGCAATAACACGCAACAATGATGTTGTGTGGTTTATGAGTTGAACCCCACCTTCTTTGACTTCATTGATGATTTCTTACATTATGTCACCCATTCAAGTAAACGTTTTTTCCGTGGAGGTGGATGAATTTGAAGGTTGGTTGTGATCTTTCTTTTTTTCCACATTGGGGGACGTATCATTCGATTTCATAAGCTCACACATATCAACAACCCATGGGTTTTCAGAGTGATCTTCATCAGCCTCTTCATCATCATATTCATTGTCATAAATGTGCAAATAGGTAGGGTCCGCAAACATGGCAATAAAACCTCCACGATCATATCCATACCATGTCCCACAATATTGAATGATACTTTCTTTAGTGAGATTGGTACATGTAAGAAAAATGGCAACTTGATGTTTACACAAGTTTCCACGCAATACCCATTCACATGTGTAACAAGCATACTTGGTGAAAGGAAGTGAGACTTTATATGTCATATTCGGATGTTGTTGGTTTCGTACCATCCATGCATGGTTAGTTTCATTTGAATCATCTATCCCATGGTGACATTGGTGTGAGGGATTAATGTGGCCTTCTTAACGCTCATTTTCACAATGCGTTCCACAACTTTATTTCTTATGAACCTTTGTTTCTTCATTTCAATTGTGTGCATGTAGTGTTTTGCAACTATTGTTGTGAGTTTCCACACTAACCAATCAATTCGTCAACCTCAAAACCTTTTTGTTTCCAAATAGAACCAATGTTTCAATGCCCCATGGTAAAATTCAATTGATGTTTGTGTGTCCTGGTTTGAATGTGGCATTCATTGAAGCCCCACCATCCACAAATCTACAACAAGATAAAATGTGCATCCATAAATTGTTGTGCATGTATTATATTTTCTTCTACCATATATAGTATGGATTAGGGTCATAATGTGGGTATTGCATTTTCCCCCCATATATAGTGTGCATATTTTAAAAATCATGTAGGTATTGCATTTAAAGCTCTTTCATATAACATGGATTAGGGTCATAATGTGAATTACATTTTGCCCCCACATATAGTGTGCATCTTTAAATTATCATGCAAGTATTACATTTAGTGCTCCCACATATAGTGTGGATTTAAGGTATTGCATTTAATGCCCACATGAGATTACTAAGTGCACCATTGGTATTTTTACCTTAATTCAAAGATTGAATATTTTGGGATATGCATAACGTCGCAACCTTAGCTTTGGGCTCACAACCAAAGCAAAGGCTTGCGAAAGTGCAGACCAAGATTGAGCCCAAGAGTCACATTTCATGTTCCTAGGAATGCAAGAGAGTGTGAAGGAATGAACCCCACATTCCCAAATGAGTTCCCACTTTGGGAGTTCAAATCCCAATGGACTTTCGAATATTTACAGGGCAATTACAGGGGTCAAAACTCATTGGATTGAAAAGTTCTTTATATCATTGAAAAGATCTTGAAACATAAATGTCTAAAATGGGTTCACATGACCCATTTGAGTACTTAAAACACAAGTTATGGCCAAAAGAAGGGTTGGGAATCAAGTTGTCAATTTGACTCCCAACCACTAAAAGTCAAGAATCACCCTGATTTCCTTGTGTGCAGGTGGCTTGCAAAATACCAATGAAAAGCTCTCGATGAGAGCTACAACTTTTGTTTAGACCTCACCTCAATCGCAGGTTTGCACACAAAGTTATGCGCCTCCAAAGTCGTGGGAGTCCCAATTTTGGGAATTTCGGGACTTTCACTTGGGAATCCTGGGACAAAATGACATTTGGGTGCAGGCCCTGTGTTTAGGCACAGAAAATACTATAAGGGGGAAGGTGGTGGCTTCCCCCAAGTTTGGGTTGTGATGAGTCTTGTGAGTCTGTGTTTACCCGTTATTCGTCCGTGCATCAAAAGTGTTCCAACTATGCGCTAACCAACTTGTTGTTTGGTTTGTGTAGGTCCAAGTGAGTAATTGAATTGCTTGTCACTCTTCTTAGTCCCATCCCGGAGCTCCAGCACACTTCTCTACCCCTAAAGTGTTGCGAGTCAAAGAACATGCCCCAATTCCTTCTCCTTCCACTGTATTCACCTTTAGACTCAAAGTTGAGTCCATCAAGGAGCTTGGGGGTGCGTCACACAACATGGTGCAACAAAAATAGTGGATTGAGAGTTAATTCACGTATCAACTTGGAAATAATAAGTCCAAAAATATGAATCCATGAATCACCGGGTAAATGTTGGGTGAAACATTCAATGATCTTATTTTTCCCACGATTCATGAAGCTTTTAATGCTTTCACTTGGTTTAATGGGCATGTACATGACGGTGTGAAGGTCATTCAATATTGCACATTGCATTTCATTGTCTTTGATTTTTTCCATTGAATGTAAGTGCCAAGCCTTTAAAACGTGCCATGCATAAAGGTAAATGGGCATTTGATCGTCGCCCCACACAATCCTAACCATGCATAAAATACCAATTTATTATCATTTCAACTAATAACATTATTTAAAATGGAGAATGTGGGATGAAATTTTGAAATGGCTGTATGTACATAATGTTATGGACCGGACTAGTGCGAGGCAAGGTAAGGAAACTTGGCTATAACCAAGTGGGGAAATACAAGACAAGACAAGACAAGACAAGATAGGACAATATTGGAGGACTAAGAGCTTTATTGATCCATCAACTGGTGTTGATGTGCCGGAGGGATGTCCCCCCGACCATTTCCTTTTATAACCCTGAACCATCCTATCTTGAGATGCCAAGATGTGGTTGCACTACTGCACTACTGAGATGTGGCTACATTGTTACACTTCCGAAACATGGCTGCATTACTGCACTTCCAAGATGTGGCTGCACTGTTGCACTGCCAAGACGTGGCTGCACTGCTGCACTGCTGCAACGCTGAGACATGGCAGCATTGCTGCACTACCGAGACGTGGCTTCATTGTTGCACTGCTACAACACTAAGACATGGCAACACTGCTGAAATTAATCTATGTACCCTACTTTTGTGTTGTCGGATCCATGCCATGACATTATCCCCTTTTCAAGCGACATCTTCCGAATGGAGCCAGCTTGTTAAGATACCGTTGGTGGAACCGATTAACTAAGTCTTGGGCATGAACTAGGTTTTCAATAGGCTCCCAAGTAGCTTTAGAAGACGGTAGCCTCGTCAAAAGACAAGGTACAAGAGCTTTCCATGAATCCTCTTGGAGTCCAGGACCTCCTGAACTTCAAACTCTTCTTGACCTTCAATTTCGACTGGAGCTGGGGGTTCTCAATGATGTTCTGGGATCTGGTTTTCATGATAGGGTTCAAGAAAGGAAACATGGAAAACATTGTGGATCTTGAATTGGGGTGGAAGCTCCAACTGGCAAGCCACTAGACCAACAAGTTTGGCGATTTTGAAAGGTCCAAGGCGCTTGTAATCCAACTTGGCACATGGGCGAGTGGTAGCAATGTTCTTCATGAGAAGCCAGACCTTGTTTCCAACCTTGAAGTTTGGATGGTCCTTGCGTAGGCGGTCTGCTTGCTTTTTTGCCATTCTTGTGTCAGCTTGAGCTCTACCATAAGGTCCTGTTGAACCTGTCTAAGCCTTTTGGCCCTTTCTTCAGCCAAGGGGTTTACCGAGTCTCTAGGAATTTCAAGGCTGAACCTGGGATAAAAGCTGTATTTGGCAAAGAACGGATTGATACTGGTTGATGCATGCGTTGTGTTGTTATAAGCAAACTTTGCTTGAGATAGCAGGGCCAGCTAGTCGTCCTGTTAGTAGCTCACAGTGCAGTGAAGGTATTGCTCGAGTGTCTGGTTTGTCCGTTCGGTTTGTCCATCTGTCTCGGGGTGGAAAGCTGAGGATAGCCGAATGTCGACTCCAAGGAGCTCGAATAGGCGCCGCCAGAACTTGAATGCAAACTGAGGGCCTCTGTCCGACACAATTTCCTTGGGGAGTCCATGCAACCGGACAATCTCGTCTAGAATTGACTGAGCTGTCTCTTCTATCGTGATCGACTTGGAACAAGGGGTGAAATGGGCCATTTTGGTGAGACGATCGACCACAACTAGTATTGAGTTCTTGGCTTTGATAGTAGGGAGGTCCCTGATGAAGTCCATTGCAATAGATCCCCAGGGTCGACTAGGAATCGACAGGGGCCGTAGGAGTCCAAACGGGCGATGCCTAGGAGCCTTGGATTGAGCACATGTATCACAAGACTTGACATACTCTCGTAGTAGCCTGTTCATCTTGGGCCACCAATAATTCCTTGACATTAGTTCGTGAGTCCGTGCAATTCCGAAGTGACCGGCCAGGGTGTTGTCGTGGCATTCTCTCAGGATCTTTAGGCGTATAGGTCCTTCGGGTACATAAATCAGGTTGTTTCGAAGGAGAAGTTCGTCTTACTTCTCAAACTGATCCAGATCATCAGGATTTGGGTTCCTTGGTCGTTCCTGGAGTTCCTTCTTGATGCTAGTAGCCCAGGTATCTTCCTCAGTTGCCATCTTGATGTCCTTGACAAGGTATGAATATGGGAGGGTGTTGATTGTTGCTGCAACTTGAAATTACTTGGGCTTGAGTAAGGTCTAGGTTTTGTTGGTCGTAGGCCTCATCCCCCATTCGAAGCTCATATTCTGAGCAACGAGATGACGTGTTAGCCTTCCCTTGCTGGGTGCCGGGTTGATACTGAATCTCAAAGTTGAAGTTAGCTAGGAAGATAAACCAGTGTGCCTAGCGACGATTCAAGGTCCGAGTAGTCATGAAATACAAAAAATTCTTGTGATCTGTCAAAACTTGGACTCGATGTTGAACTCCGGCAAGATACAATCTCCACTGCTCGAATGCCGTGATGATTGCCAGAAGTTCCTTATCCTACACCTGGTAGTTGATTTTGGCACTGGTCAGCTTCCATGAATAGAAAGTAACTGGATGCAACAACCCATCTATTCCAAATTGAGATAGGATAACTCCCAAGGCAAAATCCGAAGCGTCTGTTTCCACAATGAATGGTTTGGCAAGGTCGAGATCTATTAGGACTAGTGCAGAGGTGAATGCCATCTTGAAAGTATCAAAAGTAGCTTGGGCCGTTGGATTCCACGAGAAGGGCTTGTCCTTGCAAGTTAGGGCTGTTAATGGTATTGTGTTCTTGGAATAGCTTTTGATAAACCGACGATAGAAATTGGCAAACCCCAAGAAGCGTTGAACGTCCTTGACCGAGGATGGAGTAGCCCAACATTGGATGGTCCTGACCTTCGACTTGTCCATGAAAATGCCATTTGGAGAGATCACGTAGCCGAGGAACACCATTGAGGACTTGTCGAATTCACATTTTTCCAACTTGGCGTATAAACCATGCTCTTGTAGCGTCGCAAGCACCAATCATACATGCTTGTCGTGGTCTTCTTGGTTCTTGGAAAAGATTTAAATGTCATCTAGATAGACTACGATAAATTTGTCCATGTACTCCCGAAAGATATCATTCATCAGGTGCTGAAAGATTGCAGGTGCGTTGGTGAGGCCTAAGGGCATGACCGTGTATTCGAAGTGGCCGTAGCGTGTGTGGAAGGCTGTCTTCCACTCATCATCGGGGCAAATCCTGAGCAAGTTGTAGGCTCCACGAAGGTCAAGCTTGGTGAAGATCTTCCCGATACGTAGTCGATCCAGGAGGCCTAAAATCAAGGGCAAGGGATATCGATTCTTTTTGGTTATCTTGTTGAGTCCACGATAATCCACACAGAGTCGAAGGGAGTCGTCCTTTTTCTTGACAAATAGAATTGGGACGCCGGCTGGAGACTTGGAATGCTGGACGAACCCCTTGGCAAGGTTTTCAGTAAGGTAATCACGTAGGGCTTGGAATTCCGGTTCCGATAGGCCATAGATAGGACCAAAGGGTGGTGAGTGTCCTTCCTCTAGATCAATCGGGCAGTCGTATGGACGATGTTCGGGGAGCTGATTAGCCTTATTCTTTTCAAAAACATCAGCAAAGTCCTTGTACTTCTCGAGGAGTTTGACAGGTTTTGGTTTTGATTAGGGGTGTTTGTTGTTGGCTGGGTTAACATGGATGGCAAAGACTTGAAGATTCTTGGCAGCCCGATAAAAAGGTACTGCTCCATCAAAGAAGATCCGGACAGGGTTGGTTTTCTGGGCAGGATTTTCGATAGGATTTTTGATGGACAAGGTTTGGTTCTGGCCACAAGGGGCTCTTGACTGCAGGACTTGACAGAACAAACTTGACAAGATTGGAATTAGTTCCAACCCTCTTTGGGTTCTTGACCACATGGTTCTTGGCAGGACTTCACAGGGTGTTTTCTTGGGCTTGGGGTTCTTGAGAGGTGCACTGTTGTGTGCTGAAGGTGAGGGTTTTGGATCGCCAATCGATGATAAGGTTGTGCACTTTTAGCCAAGGCAGACCAAGGATGACGAGATGGTGAAGGGTTGAAATGATGTTGAGAACAATATTTTCCATGTGCTTGCTGATACGGAGTTCCAGAGGGGTTGTCTTGTGTGTGATTGCACCGGAAGTGATGGTTCTCCCATCAATAACCTCCACCGAAACATGGGTTGACTTCTTGACCACATGAATGTTGTGTTGGGCGACAAATGTTTGGTTAATGAAAGAAGAGGTGGCGCCGGAATCCACCAATGCTGACACTTGTGGTATTTCTTCTAGAATACGAATGATGTCCATATGTTGAGTGAAGCTGGGACTGGGACCAACGGCTGAACATGAGCTTTTGCAAAGGTGGTGTCGGGTGAGATCCAGTTGCACGGCTCCTACTGTGATTGGATGTTCTTGTTTTCCAATACTTGGGGAGTTTCCACAGCTTGCATTTGAAGTTTGACAAGCTTTTGAGGGCAATGGCGAGCTATGTGCCCTGGGTTGCCATAGTAGAGGCACATGTTGTTTGTCCGTCGGCGAAGTTTATCGGCCTTTGTCAAAGGTTTGAACTTGGCTGCGTCGATCTGCATCGAGGCAGGTCCGAAAGAGGTAGGTCGGGCAACTATTGTTATTTGGGGAACTAAGGGGAGCATAGTAGGGCAACTGTTCCAAAGCTGGGCGTTGGAGGTGACTTTCTTTTCTTGGTGAGGTTCGAATAGACGATTATTGCACCGAATTGCCTGGGTGATGACTTCATTGAAGGAAGAAGGGTTTGTGAGTGTCAGCAAAAGATCTTGAACATCGTCACGAAGCCCACATCGAAACTGATCAATCAACGCAACTTCTCCCCAATTGACATTGTAGGCAAGTTACCTGAATTCTGAAGCGTAGACGGTGGCCGAACGTGTCCCTTGCTGGAGTCGACGTAGCTTGTTGGCTGAAGTCCTAGCCTTGTCACCGTCCCCAAACACTGCTTCAAATTCCACCATAAAGGCGTCGAAATCTTGTAAGAGAGGGGATGATGTTTCTAGGATGGGAACAAACCATGCTGCAGCTGTCCGAGTGAGTAGGGTTCCAACGATTCTTACATGAGTGGTGTCATCCAAATAGCGACAAGGGTGTAACTGAATGATTAGGCATACCTAGCTGACAAAGCTTCAAAATTTGGGGTGTGTTCCGTCGAACTTTTCTGGTAGGCTAATCTTGGGCTCTGGGACGACCATTGCAAGGGTAGTGGGTATTGGGGCAGGAGATTGTGGCTAATCCTACATGCGATTCACTGAGTCTCTAAGCGCAACATTTTCTTATTGAAGGTGCTGAAGGGTGGCGAGGATTTGATTAAGGTCGATGTTTGATTCTGAGTTATCCATGGTGGTAGTTATCAATGATAACGATGAGGTTGAAGGTTGCAGGGAGGCTTGAGGTCCAACAAGAGTTTTGTTATGGTGCTACTACACTCGGCTCTGACGTGATTTCTGCCTCTGGATTTGATGCAAATGGTGGCAGTTCCGAATTGAGGCAGCAAAAATTTCAAGAGAATGGGTTTGATCCCATTTAGAATTCGAATGCGGCAGTGTTCGAAACTGCAGCAAGCTAGAAGGAGAACGCAACTTCTGCAAATGTCGGTCTTTAGATTCCTACGAAAATTGATGGAGGAGCAGTGAGCAAGTCTGATCTTCTAGCGCCCGTGAAAATTACTGTAGTTGGCAATTCCAATCCTGCAGAAACTAAAAAAAAAGAAGATGTGACTGAGCTTGGCGTTGGCACATACGGATTTCTATGGCAAGTTGGTGGAAATGCATCTGGCAAACAACAAGAATAAGCAAAAGCAAGTCAGACGCTGATCACCCGGCTGTAGAAGATCGTGAAGAACAACAACAATAGGCACATAAGAAAGAGGGCATGATGGTGAGGATGATGGAAAAATTGCTAGGACATCTGCACCACCATCGCAACAACAACAACAAAATTGCTATAGATCCTGTTATTGCTAGTGATGACAACGACAACGAGGCTATTGATTCCGAACAGAAGAAGGAGCAGACCAAACTGTTATGGACCAGACTAGTGCGAGGCAAGGCAAGGAAACCTGGCTATAACCAAGCGGGGAAATACAAGACAAGACAAGACAAGATAAGACAATATTGGAGGACTAAGAGCTCTATTAATCCATCAACTAGTGTTGGTCTGCTGGAGGGCTGTCCCCTAGACCATCTCCTTTTATAACCTTGAACCATCCTATCTTGAAATGCCGAGACGTGGTTGAAACGTGGCTACACTGCTACACTACCGAGACGTGGCTGCATTGCTGCACTGCCGAGACGTGGCTGCACTGTTGCATTTCCGAGACGTGGCTACACTACTGCACTTCCGAAATGTGGCTGCACTGTTGCACTACCGAGACGTGGCTACACTGCCGCACCACTGCAACGCTGAGACATGGCAACACAACTGAAATTAATCTATGTACCCTACTTTTGTGTTGTTGGATCCAAGCCATGACACATAAAAGCTTAAAAAAAAAGTAAAATGAAAATAAAACTCACCATAATGTTTGTAATTCTTGTGGAGCATCATCAACAATGAAACATGAAGGTTTCCATTTAAGTTTTTTCTTTAAAAGCTTTGTTTTCAAAGGAATTAGCCATTCCACCAAATCGTTGCATATGTTTGGCAACTTGTAATGATCCATGCAATCAACATTCTAGTGCGATGTGCATTAAACACCATCAATGTGAACAAATGAAATTTCACATCATTGGTGCCGAAGGTGGCATCCATTGAAATTACCCCATTATCACATAATGAAACCATGGCTTGCAATTGAGATGGAGTTTATATCCCTATTATGAATGGGACATGAAATCCCATTATCTTCACTTACATCTTGAAAATAAAACACATCATCTAGATGACTAAATGCCCATGTGCAAAGGAAAAGGCTGGATTTTGGTGTAAATGCCAACTCTTTTGTGTGTGTTTGCGATCCAAGTAATGTCTTATTATTTAATGAAATCATCCCTTGTCATCATTTTTCTTGCATTGAATCTAGCCCATCATATTGCTTTATGCTTATCATATATTTGTTTGACAGTGTAACCTAAACCTAATTGGGTCCAAATGTGGTCCTTGAGGGCTTGTGACATTCGTGGGGCAAAAAAAAATGGTCGCACAATAGAATCAAGGTCATATTTGCCATGTGTAGACTCACCATTGATCTGCGTATGAAGTCAATGTTAGAAGATTATTTTTGCCACCTCAGATTATGTGTATAATCGCCTAATCAAAAATTGAACAAAATAACCCCATTTAATGGATCGATGGTGATTTGGGTCTCCATGATTATCTTTTAGCCCATACCCACATGCATACCTACAAAATGTGAAATCAATTTAGGACTTAAAGTTTGGTACAAAATGTGAAATCAATTTAGGATTTAAAATTTGGTACAATATGAGGTTAAAAAACAAGTTCCATATAACAAAAGTGAATAATAAAACATCATACCAAATATGACCAAGGTGGTTTTGGATTCTTGGCATTTTTACATTTTCTTGTAAGGGTATCTGTTAGAAATGTTCCACTCCATCGTGGAGTCTTCATGGCTTTGTTCACAATTTAAAAATTTCGAGATTCGTGCATGTGGGATGTATGCACACTCAACCTCGATTATATGTGCCTTTCCATATCAAACATCTTTTTTCCACACCAAGTCCATGTTGTTAAAAGGTGATTTTTTTTGGGTTTTGAATCTCAATATTTTGAGATTTTGAAACATGACCCATGTTTGAATCTATGCCTTGAGCTAATTGTACAAGAAAAAACAATAAATTGATATTGATGTCCAAAATTTTATATTTGCAATATGTTGAATTACATGATAATTGTCATATTCAATACTAATGCAAATGTACATGTTTTAAATACTTAATTTGTCTCCCTCATCTAAACCCTATATAATCATGCACATAATACCCTAAATGTTAAATATGGAGAACATATGATATGGTTTAGGGCCATAATTGTAAATTTTAAATCCATATTATCTATGGATAATCTAAATGTAATACCCACATGATAGTTAACAAACTACACTATTTATGGAAAAAATAAATGTAATACCTACATGACAATTTAAAGATGCACACTGTATATGGGGAAAACTACAATACCCACATTATGACCCGAATCCACACTATATGTGGGAGCCTTAAATACAATAACTACTTGACAATTTAAAGATGCACATTGTATATGGGGTGAAAATGCAATACCCACATTATGACCTTAATTCACACTATATGTGGGAGCCCTAAATGTAATACCTACATGACAATTAAAAGATGCACATTATATATGGGGGAAAAATGCAATACCCACATTATGATTTTAATCGACACTATATGTGAGAGCCTTAAATGCAAACCTACATGATAATTTAAAGATGCACATTATATGTGGGGGCAAAATGCAATACCCACATTATGACTATAATCCACATTATATATGGGAGAGGAAAATGCAATACTTGCATAACAATTTAAAGATGCACACTATATATGGGTGGCAAAATGTAATATTAACATTATGACCTTAAATCCACACTATCTATGGGAGGCCAAAATGTTAAATCCATATATCAAACATGGAACATTCTAAGTGGAATTTGACGACTGCATTAAAACCATCTAGGGAAATTGATTTCTTTAAATTAGGAACAAAACAATAAACAAATAAGAAAATGATTAAGAAAAAAAATCATATTGTTGATGTTGAAGGATGATATCACATTCGAAAGAGTTGTATCTTGATTTGAAAACACAACTTAAATAAATCAACACACATTTCATTAAGCCTTAAACTTAAAACCCTAAATAATCCTAATGATAAATGTTTTCAACCTAATGATTATACAAACAAAACTACAAATGGAATACAAAAAACATTTATAACAACTATGTTTTGAATTTTAAAGTTAATCAATTAAAAATTATAATGAATGGAAGCATTAGCTTTAGAGTTTAAAACTAATTACCCCAAAAATTTATATATAAACCTAAACAATTTTAATTATAAATGTAATAAAAATTAATAACTATATAAACATATACAAATGCCATACAAAATAATCTTTTAGGAGTGAGTGATGAATTAAAATTGAAACACAATGAAAAGAAAAAATGAATGAATGAAGTAAAAGTTTATTTTCTTACCTTTAGTGTGGTCACTTCAATTTGAAACTTTCTTCATTCACCTTCCAAAAAGATAAAATGCATCTTGTTGCAAGCATTTTTATGTGAAAATTTGGCCAAATTTCCCCCCAAAATCCAACCTAGGATTGATTTTGATTAATATTAAAAATTGTGCAAATATTCATAAATGTTTGATGTCTTTTTAACTATGTATTTATCAAGCCTAGTCTTTAATTAAACTAATACATCTTGCATTAAATGGTCCAAAGTGGAGGTAGAGGACTACTGCCAAAAAAAAATTTGCAATTGCAATACCCACATTTTACATTATAATTTTTGCAATTGAAATCCATAATTTGCAAATGTATAGGTAGGTATAATGACGTGTGGGTAGGTAAGTTTTACTAATAAATAGATGTTTTGCGAATAATTAAAATGACATTATTGAAAAATGTATCTACTTTTTTGGTTAATTTTTAGAGTAGGAATTAGGTAAAAGTTTAACCAATAAGGTATATACAGTTTGTTAAGAAATAGAAGTTTAGTTAAGAATAAATATAGGTTTAGCCAAAATATACAAATTTAACCAAGAAAAAAAAAAGTTTAACTAAGAGAAATAATTTTAACTAAGAAGATATATAGGTTTTGCCAAGGGATATAAGTTTAATAAAAAAATATAAGTTTAACCAAAACGAATATAGGTTTAGCCAAAAGATATAGGTTTTGTCAAAAGAGAGAAGTTTAGCTAGTAAAATATATAAGTTTAGCCAAGAAAAAATATAAGTTTAACCAATAAAAAATAAGAGTTTTGCCAAGGTAAGTAAAGGATTAATTGTTAGTTAGTAGGCAGGGCTAAGATTTAGGTCAATATAGTAGCTAGGCGGGTGGGTAGTATGGAGGTCAAGGTTGGGAAAAATATGGCAATGAAAAAAAAATGGTCAAAGGTGAGCAGCCAAAAAAGATTGACTGTGGTAGAATGTTGGTTCACGTAAGGTAAAAAGATGAATGAAAAAGAGGCGAATCATCCAGCCCATCCTATGGACAGAACGGCCAACTGGTGCAGTCATGGGGGCTGGTTCACTCTGGCCTGGGATGAATGCCGTTGTCCCCTGAGCCCATCTTGCCGACCCAGTAGGCAGCAGATACGGGTTGTAACCCGAGACCTTTCCGCCAATGGGGTGACGCCAGGCTGCCAATTTCTGGGAGGAACCGGTTATGAGTTAAAGAATGACTAGTGCGTTCGTGGATGAGAAGCCTCCTCATGGACGCTTTACATCCATCAGATAGGGTGGCCTTGGCATCCTGATGGATGTTTTGCATCCGAAAGGATGGTGTGGTAGAATCCCGTCTGCTGCGTCACACGCTTTTGTCTGGTCTTGGCGCTCTTGGAGCGTCGTCTTCAGGATTCTGGACGTCCAGACAATCCATTCTTCATTGCGGTGGCCCTTCCGATTTGCCTTCCGGTAGCCAAAGTTTGCACATCGATCTCGCCGCAAGCAAATTCCGTCCCCCAATTTCTTCAATTCCAGGAGTTACAGAATTAAATGTCTTTCAGTTGCTTGCGTTCTTCATAGATTGTAAGTAAGTAGTTAGTAGCCTTTTCTTTTTTTCAATTTCGCTTCGATTTGCTGGTTTTGTTTATGAGCTTCTTCCGAAAGAAAAATTGGAAAAAAAAAAAAAAAAACACAAGTGATCTCAGGTCTGTCGAGTTTTGTGATTCCTACTCAGGCTGTTGTTGACGGGGATTTTCTTTTTCGTCAAGCTTGGGAACTGCCTGCAAGAGATCCATAATTCCAATCGGCCCTAGTGCGGGAGAAGAGGATACAGAGGGGCGGCGGCACCATGTTCCCCTTGAATTTTTGGAAGCCGAAGGAGGAGCAGCCGAACACTCTTTCAACACTCCATAAACTCGATGAGGTTTTCTGACGCGTCCCGAGGCTCCCTCACTCTCACTTCCTGTTACATTATTGCATTTTGATGTTTCAGTTTTGTTCGTTCTCTTGTGAATAGCGCGCAATGAGGGTTTCAGTTTCCTGAAATGATTTCTCATCTTTGAACGATGGCAAGTTGTGTGCAGACTTTGGAAATGTTGGAGAAGAAGGAGAAAGTGTTGCAGAGGAAAATAGCCACAGAAATAGAAAAGGCTCGGGATTTTACGAGAGCAAAGAATAAGAGAGGTATGAGTTTATTGCTTGTCAACGGAAGTTAGGGGACATGGCAGGCTTCTTTTAATCTCCGCACGTTGCGGGTCTGGTGTTACCAGATTAATGGCAAAGAGCTGTTGTGTCGTTTACTTTTTTTTGTCCTGTTCTCTGAGCAGCTGCAATCCAGTGCTTGAAGAGGAAGAAGCTATATGAAGTGCAAGTGGAGCAGCTTGGAAACTTCCAACTGCGGATCCATGATCAGGTGATCCTTCACCTAACATACTAACTGCTCTTTCAAGTTTTCTGATTCCCATGCTATGAACCCAGCAGTTATCGCACAATGGTGGTCCAACTGTGGGTTTGATCATAGTTAGGCGTTTCCACTAGTCTTTTTTTCTGTTTGGAACTGAACTTTACCTTTGTGCTTGGACTTATGTTGAAGGAAGGCAAAAGTTGGCAGACATGATTGCTGTGACTCAGAATTGTATGCTCTGTCACTTTGTAGATGATTATGCTGGAAGGTGCCAAAGCCACGACAGAGACAGTGGATGCACTTCGCAGTGGTGCTGCAGCTATGAAGGCCATTCACAAAGCCACGTAAGCCTATTCCTCAGTTCCCTTTTCAGAATTCTAATTATGTACCTGTCTGTGTGTTCTTTGTCTTTTGTTGACTATTAGAAGAAGATAACATCATGCTGGATGTGGATTCAAACATCATGTAAACTAGCAAAATTTAAAGGTAATGGTGTAATATATTTTGGGTAACATTCACAAAGTTAGGGACTCCCCCTTTTGTTGATGTATTTTCTTGCGTTTGGTCATAACTGACACAATACTCCTGTCCTATGTTTTGAGTGTGGATTTTTCTCCGCAATCTCATTGATGGGTACATTAGCAAATTTTAGAGGGGTTGAACAGATATGAGCTTGAAATCACATGACCTTTTTGCATGAAGTAGGAGCAGGAGTACTACTACACATGGGAGCCATCCCTCATTGTACACAGCTGAACTGTCTTTTGTGGTCTGCAGAAACATAGATGATGTGGATAAGACAATGGATGAGATCAATGAGCAGACAGAGAACATGAAGCAGATCCAGGAGGCATTGTCCACCCCCATTGGTGCAGCTGCTGATATAGATGAGGTCTTTGCACTGTCCCCTGCTTGCTCATCTCCTAAGGCTTTTATTCTGTGAGCTAGTTTGATCCACTTTTAAAAAGTTGGGTTGCTATCATATGTACTAGGTGTAGCGAAAAGTTCTGGATAAGTTGGATCTGCGAAGTATGAAATATTACATTTTTGTCTTGCCAAGGGTTTTAATGGACAGCTCGGTGTGTAGTTTTTGTGTTGCATCTGACTTTCACAGTGTGGCAATGCAGGATGAGCTGGAAGCTGAGCTGGAGGATCTTGAACAGGCAGAACTTGAAGAGCAGCTGCTTCAGCCATCTACTACTCAGCTCCCACCTGTTCCTGCACACAGTCGACCTGCTCAACTTCCTCCACAGAGAGCACCTCAGAAGTCTGCAGAGGATGATGAGATTGCAGCTCTTCAAGCTGAGATGGCATTGTAGTAGGAGATTCCGAATCATCTCACATTCTCAAGTAAACATCTGTTGACTGTCAGGATCAGCAACCCAGGTGTGGACAAAAGCAGGCTAAGTTAGAAATGGAACTTGCTTGGATTGCTTTGAAATTGCACTTGGATATGGAGGATATGTCCTCTTTTGTTCATCATGTCAAATATGGAGGACAAATCAACCCATCTCTTGACAGCTCCTAAGAGACAGAAGTGGAACATTTAAAGCCTTTCTATTGTACTATAGTGTAATGACTATTTCAGTGCTTTGCATGATCTGCTACTCCACCAGTCAGTGAGCAGATTGATGTACATTATTGGAGTGTTTCAAATCACTTGCATTTTTATGTACATGTTTATGCTTATTTCCCACTGAAGTGAGGATTTCTTTCAGCTTTAGAAAGAAAGATTGTGATTATGAATTAAAGTATCATACTATATTGCTTCAATCTTGAATTATTCTGGTGAACATAGGCTGACAATTAGTAGGTTTCTGGGGTTAGGAAGGACTGAAATAAGATCCAGAAATCAAGGACCTCGTGTCTTTGTGGTGTTTTGTGGCAAAGATACTATTTGCTTAGGATACTGCAATTTGGCACTCTTTACTGGAATCTGGAAACAGTTTTTGAGCAATGTGATTGAGTGAACAAAGTCCATTACAATCCCCAGTTCAGGGATCGGATTATTTGGTAGCTGCATGTCTATACTAGAAATGTGACTGTTTTTGGTATGCAGGTGTGTTGAGAGGAGTTTCAGCCAATGAGGCAGCATCCATGTGGTAAGTACTCCATCAACAAGAGCTTTCAATTTATATCTTTTGTTAAGCTTTTTCTTAAGTCCTCTATAGTTTATGTACTGTTTTGAGAGATGAATAGATTTTCTAAAGGTTCAATTTTAGTGTTTGAGGAAGTAGTTAATACTTCAGATTCTCTTCTACATGTTAGTGCATTCTTGTCTCATTGTTTGCCACATCCAAGAGGTAGATTACGCAGCTTTAGCATTCCTTTCCTTTCCTGCAGCTGTACAGTTTTTGTTTGAAATGTTGCCCCTGCTACAGTATGGACACTACTACTGCAGATATTATAATCATGCTGTAGACTGGGATCTCCATTCCTTTGAATATCATTTTCCTGGATGAAGTTTGCTTTCAGTTGGCTCATTTGATTCTCTGCGGTAATTGTTGATGCCAAGGGTGATGGGCATTCCAGGCACCTTGTTTGACCATCTTCTCAAATGCAGCCACTGGTGTCAAATCTGATGCTGATCTGCATCTGACCTCCAAGTTGCCCCTCCTTTCCATATGCTCATTGCCATAGCATATATGGTTTTTGATGTTGGAAGTCTAGGTTGAGACTGATAGTGCTTGAGAATTGGAGTGTTGGTACTCTGTGGAAGGTGTTTTTTCATCTTTCTGGGCTGCATCTTTCCTGCATCTAGATTGACAAGCCTACCTGATGAGGCCTGTTGCTGATTATATAGGTTCTTTCAGCTGCTAATTAACCTGCATATTAATCCACGTAGATGCAGGTAACTAAGGCAAAATGTAATACATGCAGTATGTGAGGAAACAGATCTTTAACTTAAAAATTTTAAATACGCTTCAACAAACATGAGAACAAGAACAAAAACAAAAACAAGGCTTGCATTTAAACCTGCATTGGGTGGTTATCTATTTTCATATAACCAGTGGTTCTATATTTATAGATGAAATGAAAGAACTGGACAATTTTTTTAATTTAAAATAAAAAAATTCACTTCTCATGTGGGAAAAATAGTTGGTTAGCATATGAACAATTTTGCAATGAGTAATAATTTTAAATTACATTTATTTTTATTTTTTTAAAGAATTATTTTAATGTCCTTAACAAGCTTATTTAAGTTTTAAACTTTTAACCCAACAAAGTCAAAACCAAATCAAAATCAATATCATATACAAGTCAAAGTTTCATAATGTTTTTTATTTAACTAGTCATAAGCATCCAAAATTTCTTGTTGCTCAAAAGAACCTCCAAACTTTCTCTAATTCAACTTCTCAAGTTGCTTCATACATACCATTTCTTCTAAAGAATTTAGGGATTTGTAGCGAACTCTAACGTCATGAGGCAAATTTTAAGTTTTAGCCCTAGTTGGTCCTTCCATTCATTGCTTTTTCAAGATTCAAAATGACGTTAGAAATTGATAAAGATGAGATTTTTTGAAACTTGTTATTTTCACTCTGCTCTTGTATATAGCTTCTCTTTTGAGGCTTTGATTATTGTAAAGTTGCAATTGGTCAATAGCAGTATCTTCTTGCATTCAATTTGGGATATGGAAGACATTCTTTTCTCATTTAGATGTTGTGTTACAATTATCAATTTTAGAAAAATGAACACAAAGAAGCATTCTTTTGAACAATAGTGGTGGCATAGTGATTTGGGTTAATTTCTTTGTGTCTAGTTGTTTGGGTTCCTTGCCTGAAGATGGAGTATTGCAAGTTCTTCCAATTTGTGTTAAGCAAAGGGCTTCTATTCTCTAAACTAGAGGTCTAAGTTACTTTAAGAAAACTCAATATCCAACAAGACCACATGGTTGACCACATTGTCATATGGTCTAATTCATGTTTTTTCAATTGCTTGTGGCAGCCGACTATGGGTGTAAATAACATATTTCATTTTGAACCAACAACATTGGAGATTTATGAGGCACATGTTGAAGACTTCATTGGATCTACTCTACAAGGCTTCACTTCTTGCCTCTTTGAATTGATATTTTCATTGAACTCTAATGTGTAACTTATGCCCAATAGTTCAAGCACGCTTGCAACGGTGTTCATCTTGATTGGACAATGGGACAATTTAGCAATATCCATCCTAGTTGTTTATTTTAGCTTGTTTCAATTTTTTGTTTCCCTCAAAGAATGGTGTCTGCCTATAGACAAACAAGCATTGGGAAGATATTCACAACATGTTAAGGCCATCCTTTGAGCTTGGCATCATTCCCTTGATTGTTTACAAAGTCATAAGAACATCCAAGCAATTCTCTCCTTTCCTTCATCTTAGTCGTTTTAGGTGATGTTGCAAAGTGGCAAGGGGCAGTCCTTCCTTTTGGTAGTCCTGTTATATCATCATGTTTGTTGTGAACTATAAGGCAATTCATGGATTGGGCAAGAAAGGAGG
>Ga0116227_10004777_pt1 | contig 29157 bp, 15 predicted proteins | sample S1TSphgellanicum_FD_89693 | JGI IMG/M metagenome (GOLD analysis project Ga0116227, IMG submission 89693) | Host-associated microbial communities from peat moss isolated from Minnesota, USA - S1T2_Fb - Sphagnum magellanicum MG | ecosystem: Host-associated > Plants > Peat moss > Unclassified... | reverse complement strand
CGCTGCGCCTGACAAATCAGTCAAGTTACTGCAGGAGAATTAGAGAGAGCTCAGAGAGTGCTAGGAATCTGATGTTTCTGTGAACATCTCAGACGAAAAGCAAGTTTGTGCTTTCGGGGAATGTACAGAGTTTGTAATGAAACAAGAGAGTTTCCCTTGCCAGCATCTGTGGGAATGTGTAAGGCAAGAGATAGATCCATTGAAATCTTGTTTTGCTCTTGTGTAGGAAGAAAAATGCTTGCAGGTCTGTGATTTCGTGATGCTCGTCTGAAAGAGCTAGTAGGTAGGTTGTGTGTTGTGTTTTTGGAGGTCTGAGTTGTATGCGAGTGACTCAGGAGAACATGGACGCTTGGTTTCATTGAAGGCAATCAGTGCGCTGTGTTTTCAGGACCCTCTCTTTTTGGTTACATATTTACAACGAAGTTGAAAATTGGCTTAAAATATGAATATTTCGATGATATTGAAAGTAACATTTTTTTCCATTTCCATTTTCAAATCATGATGCTACAAGACATATCACAAATATCACAAAAAAAATTTAATAATTATTTTTAGATGTTCAAAATGGTTTTTTAAATTATTACGATTTTTGGGATTTAAAAAAGTCCATAGCATAATAAATTAAAATCACATTCCATTCATTCAATAAATCTTTAGTTTTTTAAACATAATTCATCCAATATCCTAAAGTTTCAAACACATAAAACTAACACATTGTAAAATAAAAGTCCAAATCCATAAGTTTTGCAGGTGTGACGAAAAGTGTGGGCAAAATTCAAAGGTCCATTACTTCTTAGCAGTCAATGATTTTAATTTAACTTTTTCATTCTTGAAAGGTTGATTATGATAGTTTTAAATAAGTGAGTTTTTTTTATTATTTCAATAAATTTTATTTTTATTTTTATTTTGTATCTAAGAAATGCATGAAAAACTACCATTCTGACGTCCATATAAGGTTACCGTAATGTGCAAACACCCCCATTAGTCCAAAATTTAACACAATTAAAAAAGTGTCTTATTTCAATATGTTTTACATTTGTTCAAATTTATGAACTTTACGACTATGGACAATATAAAATGCATGGTAATTTCATTAATGTTTTTGCAAATGTGAATCAAACACAATCAATATAACCACATGTATCTACCAAATCATTAGGTAATAATTGGTGTGTTCCTAAAACAATGGTTTGAATATAAATTGTTTTATATATTAAAAAATGTTAATCATGATCATGTTCAATTTATGACATTTAATTAAAACACCATTATAACAAGATTTGAATGTTGACATTCACTTTCAATCCCAACAAGTTTGTTTGTTTTGTATATAATTATGATAATCAATTATCTAATAACTTTAATTTTTAAAATGAAGAAAAATATTGTAAGCCAACAAATTGAATTAAGTTCCAAAAACAATGGATTAGATGAAAATATTATATACTTTGTTTTTCCAAGTCAAAATTCTCATCCTTTAGTTTAAAAGGTGCAAGTACGCAAATAAGAGCCAACGTGATTACTTTACAAAAGGACTATGAGTCATTTTTAGTCCTTTTTCATTTTTTCATATGAAAGAATTTTTGAATGAAATCTTTTGCAATTTGTTACTTTAAAAAATAGTTTCCCAATAGAACACATGTTTTGTATTAATCATTTTTGAATAAATATGAATTTTTCAAAGTGTGTAAATTTTGCCAAATTTTGCATTTCATTTTGAAAATCTATCATAATTTTGAATCATACTAAAATATGTTAATTACTTTAGGTTTTTGTTTCTTATATCATAAACTACAACTTTATTTTGCATGACATGCACATTACACCCCGTTTACATGTGGTAAAGGACTCTTGAAAATTCAAAATTTTGAAAAATACTTTGAATTTTCACAAATTTAAAATTCCATATTTTTTAAATTGTGAATGTTTTTTGAACTTGGGTAACAAGTTACTATCATCTAAATTTTCTTACCATCAAAATTATGTTATACAATAATCCTTTATCTAGTCCTTTGTAAAATTAACCACAATTTTACGTAGCACCTATTCAAGTTCAAAAATATTTTTTAAAAACCAAAACACAATATTTAATCTAATGAATTTGTAATTTGAATCCCTGAACATTCCTATTAATCATTAGCACAACTTGGATTGATTAATGTAACTTTAAATTGTCAAGAAAAAAACATGTAAAAAAGTTCACAATTTCCACCATTATCTGACATGGTTTTAGGGTCTTATCTCTATACTCACACCCAAAAATAAACACTTAGAGCAACTAAAATTTCCAACATTGTTTTATGGTCAACCTTGACAATTTTCTAAGGTTTTTCATATAACTAAATAAGTCAATGGGAAATTGCTCCATAAATTATAGGTTTTTTCAACTAACTTTTCAAACCTTTTATTTAAAATTCTAAAGTCTCCATAAAAAAATCCATAGGTTCAAATTGGGTGCAAATATGAGATGGAAAATTATGTAATAGAATTCTAAAGCTTATAAAATACATGATAAGCAAAATTGGATAATATTTTAAACCATACATAAGTTGTCATGATATGGAAGGCTTGCACAATTCACCTAATTATTGTGGGAGGTTACACAAAAATTATTTGCAATGATTCAACAATTTGGTCCTCCAACATTCTTATACATTTCTTGAAAGATTACAGGATCTTCTCATTAAGGTTTGACACACCTTACATGCTACAAGATTGAATGATTTTCCAAACAAAATAAAAGACCTCCAATCCATTCACATATTGATACATATTGACCCTCTTGTCACATTTGCAAGTGATTGCAATCATAAAACATTTTCAATTTGCAAACTTATGACAAAATACAATTTTTTTGGTTCATTTTTAAAAAATTCTTAGTCATATAATTTCAAAATTGTAATAATGAACATGATTATGGACTTTTATGGATTAAAAATGCAAACCTATCTATGAAACAATGTAGTTTGTTTTGTTTTGTTTCGTCAAACTAAAATCTCCTAGACCACAACATTTCATGCCACACTCTTGGTATCTTTGGAAATTTCTCAATGACTAGGGGTGCATTGACTTTGTTTGAGACTTTTTGGAAATTGAACCATTTTCTTTATGAAATTTCAACAAAATTTGTATTGGAATATGGGGGCATTCTTGGTGTTGTTGGAAAGCCTTCGATGACTTAGATTTAATAGAGTTTTGAAGATATTGCTTTATGAGTGCATTTGGTTGTTAGAAATTCAAACAAATTGCAAAAATTGGGTTTGGGAGGAAATTTTGGTTGAGTCTTCAATGTGTTCACACTTGGGCTAATGGTGTAGGCTACACTAGTACATATGGAATGAACATGAACAAAAGAATTGAATAGTTTGTACGTATGTATATTTCTTATGATGTATCACAATAACAAATCAATTGCAAAATGTTCAACAACATTAACATATGCATTCATGTAAGAACAAAAACCATGTTATTTATAAATTTCATTACCCATTGTTTTCCATGTGCATGAAACAAAATTTTTACAACCTATAGAAACAAATGAGAAGAAGATCTATTGATTTTTTTTAATAAAAAATTATTCAAATGAAAATTATATATATATATAACAAAGTTGAACATTTTATTACAAAAAATTCATATAAACATAAAAATTCATGTATATAATGTACATGTTATTCATTTGTGATTTGAAAATATAGATATTTGATTTATCTTGGACCCATATGTAGCTACAACATATTGCACATCATGTATGAAAAAGATAAATAAATAAATAAATAACATCATAATTACATTCTACCCAAAATGATTACAACATTGTTATAAATGGAAAATATTCTTAAGCAATATAATATCATGATTTCAAAAGGTGGATTAAATGTAATAAATTTTGCATGATATTTTATAAGCATTCTATGTTTGTTCAAGCAACACACCTTCTTTAATCCACCATGTGAAAATAATATATTACATACACCACTTAAAGCATAAAATTAGGCCATGTATAGGTAACATTTATGCATATCTTTTAATATGTGTATTGGCCCCAATATAATCAATAACCACCCACTAGGATGTTTACAATTTTATCAAATTGAAAAACATTGTTCACTATTCAAAATATCCTTTTCTTTGTTTATGACATTGTGTCACCTTTTTATCTATTTGAAATGATTTGTACAAGTGGCTTATAAAAATTTCAAGTGAAAATTTTAATGAGCAAATGGAATAATGCCCAATTTGTTGGCTTATGTGTGGCGTTTGCCTTATTCTTCAACAAAAACTATGAAATATTTGTTGGAGATAATAAGAGGCACCATGTCAAAATATGAATAGTTGGTACCACAAAAAATGTCACATTTTCATTTTGCTCGACCCTTCAAACTTTGAAAAAATATAAGAAACACTTTTTAAATGTTTTCATTGATGTCTTTAGTTAATAAATTAACTTAGGTTGTATAGACTTTGAAATTAAAAAATTTTGAATTTTGATATTCCTTCAAGAAAGTAATAGTGGTTATGTTCCTTGAATTTTTTTGTCGATAACACTAAATTGACACATATTTTAGAGGAGGATTTTTATAACACATAAATTTTTAAGTTATTTTAGATGGTATTTTATTTTATTTCTTATTAGATAATTGATTGAGTAATTTTAATTTAGTTATGAATTTCCAAAAATTAGGTTCATGATTCTTAAAAAGGTCATGGAAATTAGTAATACAAATTTTTAACAATTCCCATCTATTTTGGCATATTTTGGGTATACTTTGGCATGTGATAAATAAACACAACAAAAATAATCTAGAATATTAAAAACGCTTAAAGGAAATGCCCAAAAATAATATTTGGCCAATTTTAATTCCTTAACCATTTCTTGACAGGGTTCTTTGGGGTACTTCCCGATCATAGTTTCACCCCATGCCACATGTCCAAGGTTTCGAATTGTGCATATAACTTTCCCCCAATTGATAATTATATAAAATACAAGTATATGTGAATTCGCTATAATGACCTCTTTCCCAATTATGACCTTCATTTTGTAACTAACCCATGAAGATTCCAAAATACACAAACCATTATATATATATATATATATATATATATATATTGTCCACCCTAAAGAATTGGCACCCTTAGCATTCAAAGTTCAGTTCTTTTTATAACATAAAAAGAATAAAAATTTGAAATGTTACAAACTCAAAATTATTAGGTTTGTAAATTATTATAAATATAAATACATTGAAAATTTGTCAAGAGAACAATTTCTATTGTATTCTCCATTTAAAACTTTACACCTTTACAACTTAAACTAATATCACATGGCATGATACATATTCTCAACTATATGATGGAATTTCTACAATTAAACATGTTTTGAACTACAAAACACCATATTTAAATTACAAATATAAAAGGAATACATTAATGTTGATAGGTTCTTGATTTTATGTAGGTTTAAATCAAGGTTAGAGGTCAAGTTCTAGGGGCTCTAGAATGAAGGTTTCACATTTTATTTGAACCACCATTTAAATTAGATTGGGTAACCAACCATTTTTTTAAAAAAATTATAACCTAAACCAAGGGCATTGTCCCTCATTCAACATTTTTGAATCCTCTCAATACATAAGTATAACTTTAAGAAAAAAAATTTAACCCTAATTTTTATGCAAGCAATTAATGTCAATTAGTTGTACATTTAAAATATATTTTGCATTGCGTGGATTGGTTGAACAAACTAAGAATAAACCCAAGAAAAAGTTTAATTATGTGCAATGGAGATGAAACTGGACCAAACTCCAATTTTATTAAGAAAAATTGGAATTGGAGGTTTCAAAAACCCAAAGAATTAGTCTTAGAATTAGACTAAAAGGTCTATCAAAAACAAAAAAAAATTCATAATTGGGATCAAAGGTTCTTTTTGTAATAAAAAATCAGACAACATTGAAATAGACATTTAATAAATTCATTTGATCAACATCATCACATCCAATTAATATTCTAAACAACAACACAAACTATGAAATGAATTATTTATATTGTGCAATTCCCATTTCAAATATAATTTTGATATTGAACAATATGATCATAATGCCAAAACTTGTCCTTCATGACTAAAACATTTAACAACAATATATTACTTTTAGTCATGTCATCATACATCCTTAGTTGTAATACTTTTAATCATCATTGTGACTACATTGCAATTACATTGCAAATTGCAATACTACATGACTATTGAATTGCAACTACATGTTAACCTCTATATATATTGGTTAGATTATAGGCTAAGCTACCTAGTCCTGGGCTATGTTATTTTTATTGGTGATATGTAGCCAAATTACACCATAGAAAATAGGCTAGTGAAATGTCTCTAGTAAGATCATAGGCATGACAACTTGAATTTGTCACTACTTCCTCAATAACCTAAATGCTTTATTGCCATGCCCATAACTTAATAGTCATTAGATTTAGGTCTTGTTGTCATATGAACAATCTAGACCCTTCATTTGCTAGACTACTTCTTTTTTTTGCACTTTTTCATCGCCTAAGTCCTAGCTCCTAAGTAGTGGGTTCCATTGCTAAGTGTGTAAATCATGATGGGAAGATTATGATAATTTATGATGATCAAGACTTCCAAAGGAAGTTACCTAAAAAAATGATTCAAAGTAGCGGGCATTGGAGATTCAAAAGAGTGGGGAATCTAGTAATAGGTCACATTCTTTAACTTGGTGGTATAGCATAACACAATGGTGCAACACTTAGAAGTTGGCTTGGTGGCAACTTACGACATCAAATGGAAATTTCTTTTCTTCCAAACCTTGGTTATGATGTTTTGTGGGCACTGGATTTCTTGATGTTTGTGTATTATTTCATTTAATTGTCTACTCCATATTTTAATTTCACAAGAAGTTCTAAGTTTAATTCATTGTTTTTGGGGTTAGTTTAGCATATTCTCCTAATAATCTTGGGTTATGAGTGCAAGGGATCAATTGTCGAAATGTCAAAAAGAAAGACAATACCAACCTTGGAGAAATATTTCCAATCTAGCTTGAATGCTAATGATGAAAACCCAATTTCAGTTCCTTCTCATGTATCACATTCTTTATTGCACTTGTTTTCCGAAACAAGCTCTTTTGACAACAAGGATGATTTGTTATCAACATCTATGCATAGTAATCATGTAGTTACATTGATTTGCCCCAATGGCTTACCATATTATGTTGCCCCACTTCTTGATGTTTGTGAAATTATAGACATTCTCAATGTCGTTGAACCTCCAAAGAAAAAAATCAAGAAAAGTTATGAGGTTTCAAGAAAATGCTAGGATACCTAGACTTCAACTTTTCCTTGGGCTAAAATGCAACGAGGCCAAAATGGGGAATGCACCAAGTGAAGTGCATTGTGTGTTATTCAATTTGAGGGAATGACATGCTTTTGGGTCCCAAGTTTGACACACTTGAGAAGCATGCCAAAAATAGGAAGGCCACAAAGAATTTGCCACATATTGGGGTTATGAAAAATAAATAGTATACTAATAAAAAAATGTCAACATGTGCAAAATTAAGTCATTTTTACAAGCACTCACCGTTTAATAGTGATCAAACAAGTGTAAGGGCACTTCAAGGGTAAGAGGGGTAGGAAGAGGCAACAATTTGCAACAATATTTCATTTGTTTTAAAGCAAGGTAGGTCAATGTTAGAATATGAAAGCTTGAGGCCTTTGTTTTTATTTTTGGGTTTTCCAATGATAGTAAAGAAACATTGGAGCGATTCACTTGGTTGGGGTATGGCAAAATTTATGTATACACAAATGTTTTACAAAACAAAAGAAGTTTTTGCTGATTCATAGTTCCTTGCATTGACATGTAATGAAATCACAACAATTGACAACCAATTGTGGATTTTAGTGCATGCTTATGTTCTATAAGATTAGACTTGGTTGCCAATTTTGATTTCTATTACATGTGTGATTGTGATTGAAGGAGGATTTGCAAATAATTTTATTCAAGTAATAATGGATGCTTCAATACACAATGGCAATGTTGTAAAGGAAATTGCAAACAAGCTCTTGTCATTTAGTGTTGATGGTGTTTTAGTGTTTCAAGTTAGTTCTTGAGCCCAAATACATTAATTCACATTCAAGTTTTTGGTTATTTAGAAAATTATTAAATTTCTTTCCTTCATTGATCTAATTGCAATAGTTTATTTTTCATGGCAAGGGTCTAGGAATGGGGTGACAAAGCAAATACAAGACAAATTTTCTCCTCATTATGAAAGAATTCATTGTATGAACCATTGTACAAACCTTGTTGTACAAACATTATTTCATTTACTAATGGTCTCCCATATCAAAATTTTGTTACAATTTATGTATGTTTTATTTTCTCATAGTCCCAAACAGCACATGGAGTTCACAAAATTGGCCAAATGAATGGGAAACAAGGGTAACAAAATCTTGAAAAATGTCAAAATCTGATGGATAAGAATGTTGAATCATGTGCTAAAAGGGTTTTTTCTTAATACAAACCTTTACTATCAAGGATGGCTCAAAATTGAAAGGAAATTGTAATGGCCTGGACAAATTTTGATTTGTTATTTGACATCTATGTGCTTGTTGGGTTTGCATACTTGTTATTGTTGCTTCAAACAATTCACATTCTCATAAAAGTTTCACAACAAATAGATACATGTTTGTTGTGATTTCGTGGCAACCGTTAAAGTGTGTCAAGGCCAACTTTATGGCCTTTACATTAACCCCAATACATGCTACATTTCAAAAACATTCAAGGACTTCAAAGATGTTTTGGATTGCAAACATGGCATTGTGTCACTAATGCCGATTACTTCCGAACTTGACTTGAATACTCCTAGGGTTGAATATCTGGCATTTCAATGTGCAAAACACATTTTCTACGTTATTTATTTAGATCATCTCACTGGAAGACTTGGGCATGTCAATTTGGATATTTACAACAACATAATGGAGGAGTTGAAATAGTTTTGTGCATGTATGTTCCTCTTTTTTAAACATTCATTCGAAACATTTTTTTAAATTTTTATTTACTAAATTGTTGTGTTGAATTATTTTGCACGTGTTGCAAAATCCTTAACAAAATAACTAATAAATCGATTTCCTACAAATAACCAACAAATGCATTGGGGGTTTTGCTACCTTCAATATTGGTTACATGATGATGTTGAACAAAATTTTGAACGACATTTCTTGTTGATCAAAAGTCATTATTGTTATGAGGGCAATTTGTAAGGTCATTATGTAGTGTCTCCATTGATCTTATCGCTTGGAGTTATGAACTTGCAACAAAGCATTTTCAAATGCACCATGAAAGTTAATGTTGTTGTAGCCATGGAACCTCCATTTCATGTGAACCCCTTTATTCAACTATGACAAAACTTTATCCCTTTTTCAAGTACTAAAAAACTTTTTTCCATAGTTTTTCAAGTTGGTGGAAATTGCTACAATTCAAGTATTAAGGAGTGTTGAGGATGAACACACATTTTCAACCCTTTCATTTCTATATCAAAGTTATGAAATAGGTTGTGTGAACATCTCCCAACTGTTGTGGGCATGTTTTGCCAACCTTTTTTTACACTAAAAAGCTTTCCATATGATGCCACATTTGAAGAATGGAAGGAGGCCAAGGTTTGCCAATTGGAAGCTTAATGGTGAACAACTTATGGAATGCAATTTTGTAGTTGACATTTATTTTGTGACAAATGTTTTCAAATGCAATACATTTTGCCAAATTCTATTTGTTAATTCCTAGGAGTTATGGACGTGTGGCAATGTGGATTTTGGTGGACCATGTTGTTAATTTTTGTTTGTTGATTCCCAAGACTTATGGATGCTAATAACGTGGCTTTTGGTGGAATTTTTTTTGGCAGTCCTCCAAGAATTTACAAGTTGCAAAACATTTTAACGTATGGATGCATTAGTTCAAACACCTAAATGACAATGTTTGTTTCTGGATCTTTATAGATTTTTGTTGTAGTTTGTAATGATTTCTATGTAAATAGCTAGCATTTGAGTTATTTTACTTTTGTTGTGCACACTATGTAAGACTAGTACTTTATAACATGAAAAATGCACATTCTAGGAAATATTGGCAACAAGTGAAATTTGGGTGTAGAGTTGTGTAACCCACACTTTTAATTAAAAAATACCTTGGTTGGTTTCCTTTTCAGAACATTTTTTGGGTTGAAGAAGTATATTCTAAGTTCATTCTATGTGGACCTTATTGCCATTGCTAGAATTCAAGGGTTAAAAAGTTGAACAATTAATTCATTGAATTGGGAGGACATTTCTTCTTCAAAAAAAATTTCTTTGAGTTTTCTTTCCTACTTTGTTTTAGTTCTCGATAAGTTTTTTTAGTTGCCTTGGGGGCTATTTTATTGTTAAATTATTTTCTCTCTTAAATTTTGTTTTTGGTTCAATCAAATAATCATGATCTTATGTGAAAAAAATACCCATCAAGGCCTTGTTTCAAGTTTTCAAAAAAAACATTGGCATTTTGGTGCATTGCTAAAAAGCCTCCTACACTAAAGGCCATGTACATCAAGACTTATATTTTCATTTTGTAGAGGTAACCAACTTTTGCTATTTAAAAAATGGAGTTTTCACCACCTCTCCATGGATTGTTTTTGTTGCATGTAACTAATTTTCAACTTATTTAAACTTTAATTAACCAAAGGCCTCACACTTTGGCATTTATAATATTGTCATAAAAGCACCAAAATTGAACTAATAAAAGCCACCCCTTTGATATTCCAAGATTCCTAAAAAAACAATGGTCCTAGGTTCATCTTAGGTGATTTAGGTTGCCTAGTGGGTCAAAGCAAGATAAAGTATACCAAAAAAGTAGACGTTTCCACTTTAACCCTGCGCCATTCATATAACTATCATAAAATAACATTGAATTAGTTGAAAGTATGTGTCAAGTAGCATTAGTTGGCTCTATTAAGTTTATAAGAATCTAATTTTTAAAAAATTAAGAGAAAATGAATTTAAAAAGTAGATAGAAAGTACATTTGAAACTGACTAAAAAAATATGTGTTCAAACCTACTTTTTAGTTAGAAAAGTTAATGAAATTGATATGTAATAAGTTAGGAAATGAAGATCAATATATGTTTTAGCAAGTCATCAAAAAATATATATCCTTTTTGTAAAAACCTACTTGACACCTACTTGAAACCAAAAGCCCACAATGAAAAGTAAATGTCAAAAGCTACTTGTATTTTGAAAATCCTACGTAAAACTTACTTTTATGGTTTGAAATATGAAAATCAATGCACATTAGAATAAACATATATCATATTTAGTCATTGAAATGAAAACATTCAATGTTCCATAATGGGTTTTGTTGTTATTTTAAATCTACTTGTTCCAATTTTGATATGGTAATTAGTTGTTTAGTTTATTTTGCTTACACCTTAGTCTTAAACCTAGCTTAGGTCACCCAAGGGGCCTTAGGTTGCTTAGGTAGCCTAGGCAATTTAGCCTTCAACTATGATAAATGCCACCTAAAATAAAATAGGCGGCCTAAACTAGGTGTCACATATGGTACATGGCTTTATAGGCTAGGGTAGACATGTGTGGCATCTTATGAACACATTTGCAATTGCACATTTCCACATGACATGGGTCAAAAACATATATAATTTCATATATAACCCATTTGATTCAATGGTAGAATTGTTTGATATTGATGTCCTTCGTGACTATAGTCAAAAAAGTCATAATCATATATCCATGTCCGCAACTACATGACTATATGTTCTATGGGACACATCCTATTCAATCACATAGTCATGTAGTTGCATGTATGTCATATACAATGTTGTGTGCTCATATATCTTTAACCAAATATACCCACTAGGTATGAATAAGGTATATTATTTATCTTAATTTATTTCCATAAATTAACACATCTTAATGAAATGGATACCCAAGGGTATGCAAATTTGAAAAAAATTCCCTATTTATAACCCTATATATGTGTAAAAAATATATGTACCCAAAATTGGATATATTTTGGCATCGAAGAAAAAAAAAGTAGGATAAATATGACTTAAACCCTAAACTTTGTTGGTTTAATTAATTAAATAGGGTGGCTCCCAAGTTCTTTTTTTATTGGAAATTAACCAATTGGATTGGCCCATTACAAGAAAAAACAAAAAAAATTGAAACTTTGAAAGGTCCTCAAAATATAAGTTTATATGTGAGGATGTGATGTCATTCCATTTTGGCCCAAGTATATAAATATGAAAAGGTGAGACCTTTGGGCAAACCACATGGGATAAAATTGAGGACTATTAACATGTTCTAAAAGTGGACATGTTACGAGTGATAGGTGTGTTAAGGATATATTTCAAATGGAAAACCCCCCTTATTTTGGAAGGCCACAACTTCCACGTTACTTAATGGAATTAAATTATTCAAAAGCTACTAAAACACCCAAAGTTGAGTTAAATTTTACTTTTTGGCTCAATCATTGATCAAACATCAACCATGAAACCATTGTTTTGCAATACATTAAGTGTTTATTCATACGCATGTTTATCCTAGTCAAGGATGAATCAATTTGATTCTTACATTTTAACATTGAATTTGACCTCTGAATTCCAAAATATGGATTTTTTTTTCATTTTTAACTAAATAAATAAATATACACATACTTAATTTTTACCCCAAAAAGGAATATTTGATGGGGGGTACCAAGACCCTACCCATCTACTTCAAAAACATTTTTTGTATAGATAGACCCTAACTTGATGGAAACTTTTGAGTGCTAATATACCTTGAGCTAGGTTCCCAAAGGGGTATAAATAAAAGTAAAACCCTTCATTTTCTTTAATTTGTTTAACATTAGTATAGGCATGATCTTATACCATAGCCTTGTCATGTTTTTTTCATGTTCATGTTTACATATGTTAACATAATAAAGATTTGTTTTTATGTTTGTTTTACACATCTTGTGTTTTTGTTCGTAATTCTTGTGTTTTTATTTTTGAATCACATAATCTTGCTTTGTTATTTGTTTGAAAGTAAGATTTAGACCTTTCATTTAGCCTTTGTTCTTGTGGTTCTTCATGTTTTTGATATTTAACATCTTAGGCCTTATTATCATATTAATTATATAGGGATGTTATTTTGTGAACTTGTGAGCGTGAGCATGAACAAATGAGCCCAAGGGAATCTTTTCTAGAATATCATGTTGATGTTGACGGAATATTATTTGACATAGAAGAAAAAATATTTGGTGATGTGGAAGAATATTTTGCCACTTGTCATGGATGAAAAAAATTAGATGAAAAAATGGATAAGAAATAAAATGGATGAACTTTCAAATGAACATTGGCAACAAATCAAATTACATTTTCCCCCCTCTATTGTTAATTTTCCCAATCTATATTTAAAGTTGCATTTACTCCACCTATATTACCTAGCTAAATCCTTTTTACCTTTACCATGTCTTTGCATTTATTCCTCTTATTACCTTATATGCCACTGATTCATGTGGACATTTGATAATAGTTTCTTTGTTCAATTAAACATAAGTATAGAAATCTACCAAGGTTGGTGCGCCATGTGTTGAAGCAAATTGTTTTTTGGCACCTTTATTAAGAATCCTACCCCTTGGTTTCAAACATGTCTTATGTGGTAAAATATTATCTATTAATAAAAGCATATTTTGCATTGCCATGTCATTCATGGCCATTGTCGTCCTAGTCGTTGTAATGGGAGACAAGTTAAACATAATTGTAACATGAACTTGACAACAAAACATAGGTGGTTATATATAATAATTTTCTATATAATACAATTTTTTTTTGATAAAAGATATTTCAACCATTCTAATAACATTCTTGTGAAATACCTATTTTTAAAACACACTATAAAATTGATGCATAGTTTGTAGATGTATCCTACAAAAGGTTAGGTAACTATAGGCATCACTATAAGAATGTAAGAAGAGAATGCGAGAAATTGACAAGTACATTACTATGAATATCTATCTTCAACCTAGCAATGCCACTTTCCATATAAAATATAATTGTCATTGTCATTAAATGCAACAAGTTTGTGGCCGTTGTTACACATGTTAAGATATTATTATAATGTAATGTAAACCACATTCTAATTATTAGAAAGGTGGGTATTTAATTCGTGAGTTTTCATGCACACATGCAAAAAACAACTAATAATATTAGTTGTTTTTTGCGATGTCGTGAGTTTTCTACACAATTTCTTTGCTTTCAATTGCTTTGTTCCATTTTGAAAAAGACAAAAAACATGGCTACTCAAACTCTTCAGGACTTAGATTGTACCTTGTTGTCATGAAGAAAGAAATGAAGTCCATTGATTTAGAATATCAACTACAAGTTGGATATTGGGCATCAAATAACCATTTGTAGGATAGAAAATTTATGTGACAGTGATTTGTATGTTTGATGAGGACTTTTTGAACATTTTAGTATAGCCTCCAAAAGACAATCCATGGCTAACACACCCAACAAATCAAAACTACAGAACTCAATTTTTGAAGCAGTCTGATTATCTATTGGGATTTGTGTCTCCAAATAAATATTCCCTTGAAATTGCCATCAACAAAAAGTGGCCAGAGAACCAAAGCGATTTGGGGGAAAACGAATGCAAATCACTGACACTTGTTTATTGCAAAGAGACAAATGCAATGGTGCCAGTAGTGAAAAAAAACCTTTAGACTCCACCTAGAATGCAAGGATCTTGGAATGATGATGATGTCAGAACGCCAAAAGTTATGGTAAAATCATCTAGGGGAGTGGATGGTGTACTAGGTCCAAATGTCAATGGTTCTCCACAATACTACCATAGATGAGGCCATTGACATCAATGACATTTCAAAACCATGAAAAAATATTAGAGAACTATAGGAGTGTCATTTGTAAGACCTTGAAATGAACCAACATTAAATGATTTAGACGAACTAGTGCATGATGTGTATTTGTCTATGTGTGTTTGGTTATTTGATCATGGTTGCTTATGAGTAATGAAATTTTTAATTTACAAGGAGGTATAGGATTGTTGACAATAATTTGATATAATGTCCTCAAGGCACAATCCTCACCCCAGGGATAGTTGCATATGTAGAAAATGTGGTTCCCGAGGTTTTCATTGTGAAGCAAGAAATGTTAGACAAGGAGGATATCCCAATTTCATCTTCACATTTCCCTTCATCAACCTTTATTGATATCAATGACTCTTTTGATGAGGATGTTTCCCTACTTGTGAGTTTTGACATGAATGTTTTTGGTTCATTTTCGGCCTTGATTTTGGATGTGTACCATGTTGAAGATGTGTCTTCAAATCTAAATTAAGTTTAAGGTCGAAACTTCAAAACCATAATAGATTGTTTGAAAGCAATGTCTATTGCACCATTTTCATCAAATGAGTTGAAGTCATTGGACTACAACAAGATTAAAGTCGAATATGTTTCCTTTTTGCCCATCACATTCAACAAAGACATCATCTTTGAACTGTCGCCCATCCATATTCTAACTAGCCATTATGGACAAATGCAAGGCACGGACCACAAGTACCTAGTTGGTGCAAGGTGAAAACCTCCAACATCAAAAACAATTTTGGTTTGGGATTTAGAAACACCAAGTGCTTGGGGCACTTGCATTGCGATAATGATTCTTGTGAGCATTTTATCTACTTTGTTGTCCAAAACGAAATAAGTTGGACTAGTGATTCTACCCAAATTCCCCTAGCTAGCTAGTTTGCACCAAGACCTCTTATATGTATAATTATGTGCAAGTTTTGTGTTGCAAGTCCTTTGTGTATGAATACTTACCCCTATTAGATGTACTATGTAATCCATAAACTTCAATCCCTTTCAAGAGCTACAATTCACCCTGGCATGCATGAACACCCTATTGCAAAACATATGTGTAGGGATTCTTTGGAAGAAATCAAGGTTTTGGTAAAAGGTCAAGTTTTTCGTACCCTTGACACCAAAATCTCTGCAATTGCTTTGAATGCAAGTAAAGCCTTCTTGGCACATCATTTGTTCAATGAGAATGGCAAGGGACCGATGGGAATTTTTCAAGGTGAGAAATTTAACAAGGTGATCGACAAGTTCTAGCCCTTGTGTTCTCCCAACATTCGAAACTTCATTACATCCTTTAAGCATAGTGCTAATACTAAAGGCCCCATGGAGAACATACTTCTCCTTAAATCGAATAGCCTTAATGACTACATCCAAGATAGTTGTTTCCTTAGACAAATGGCTAGGCAAAAGTTGTTCTTGTTTAAAATGTTGTTCTATGGGTTAATAAGTGGGGTTGATTTGGTGAGGCACATGCAACCTTGTGGTGATTTGCATAATTGTTGGTTGATGTTTGATCATGTCAAGCATGTTTAGGAATGGATCACCATGGTTTGTCATGTTTATGACCCGGTGTACTACAAAGTGTTCACCATTGCAATTTGTGACATGTAATATGAATCCACAAAAGCTTAATGTGTCATATGAACAAAATCGAACCACATGATGCTCATGTTTGGTCTTGTAAACCCCAATTTCAAAAGGTTCATGGCAGATAATGCACAAGTTAATTGGAATCTTGTCCGTTTCATGTACGATTCTGGAAATGCCTCTGTGAAGATGGTTGACAAGGAACAAACCTCCTTGTTCCATTGGATTTAGTTGTTTGATAGACACACAAAACAATTGATTGCACTAGTATTACAAGAACGACACAAGGCCTTGTGTTTTGAATATAAGAACACAACATCTTTGGAAGAAATGGATGTTTGATATGCTGCAATTTGGTCTTAATGGTGTTCTTGAAGGGTTGCTCCCGAATTGTGCAATTCACAAGCTCAATAATTGGTTGGGATTTTGGCACTTATATGTGAGACAATGGGGGGGCTTCATGCTAGATGTGAAACACCTTGACTTTATGTGTGAAACCATTTAATCATTTTCATGATTCTAATATATGATTTGTCTTCCTTTGAAAACACTTGTAGAAGTTCAGTTTGGAGGAGCTTACTAACATGTCAACTTATAACATGTATGAAATATTCCATAATATTTGGCTACAACAATTTGAGAAAAATGTCGGATGTTTTTTTGTTGCAACTTCTGATGATTATCTTAAGGCATTCAGACAAAGTGCACTTATAAGGCATACTTGAATGGTGGAAGGTGTGGAAAGGGTCCTGGTAGGGATGAATTGAAATTACAGCAAGTAATCCAATATAGTGATTTGTTGTAAATGGCCAACACCATCGCTAAATAGACCAAGTCCTTTTTCATTACTAGGATACCTCATTTGGAAGGTCAAGAAGTTTTTGGATCCACAAAACGGAGGGCTAACATAGCCCTAGGGTCAGAGGGCGATTCACACAAGCATGATTGTGTGAATTTTTCTTGACCAATAGTTAATGCAATGTCAAATGGCTTCACTAGTTCAAATGTTGATGTTGGTGAGTCTAGTGGGATTGTTAGGGATGAGGCATTTGTTTTGATTTTTCAAGGATTGAAGGTTCAAGAGTGTGTGCGAGGATGGTGTGTGGAGAATTGAGAAGTGCCCACCATCGTCAAATACTCATTGTTTTGTAATTCAAAGAGACTCGATGAAACATTGTGATGTTAGAATCATTATTAGAAAAATTATTCATGGCATACCTAGTCCATGCTACGATGGTTTGTGGTGTGATTTGAAAGGGTCTACACCAATCTGTCACAAGTTTTGGTTTTGTGTAGATGATTTGATTCGTTGTGTTGGAGGAACTAGAAGGAATTATTGTGTCGATAGGCCAGTGGTCCCATCAACATGGCCAATGCAAATAGGGACCAACTTGACTCAATTTGAAGTGACGGTTTTGGAGGAGGCAAGATTTGTTATGTGTGAAGTGTGCAAATGTGCTCCTCAAACCTTTTTTGCGAATGAAAGTACAACACCTTATAATTGACCTGTAGATCTTGAAGCTTGGCCAAAAATTCGCAATAACAAGCCCATTTAGCTAGCAACAATGCTCAAGCTTTCAACAAAATAGACAAATAAGTGGGAGGCTGTTGTTTTGCCACCTACTGAAGTTCCTCCACTAGGGTATGGACAAATTTACATCATCAACTCCAATCCACCTCCTAGCACAAAACAATATTAGGTGATGATTGGGAATTTCCCTAATTGCACTTGTGATGACTTCATACAAATGATGGTAAGTTCCTTGGGTGGTTAGGGGAAATGGGTGCATTGCAAACATTTTTATTTCATCCTACAAAATGTAATGTATTATGGCCAAACAAAACTTGTCGTTCATTTCCCGACATGGAGTTGGAATGAAGTGCAATGCTTAACGAATCATGTTAGGGTGATATTTCTAGAATAATTGGAGTGTTGTTGTTGAGTTGTACGACATGCAATAAAGGGATTTTCACATAGTACATTTGGAGGCAGTTAATAGATATGAAATACTTGTATGAAGTGCAAAATTCACTAGCATTTTCCAAAACATAAAAAATGAATTTAAAATTGTTCTCATTTCTGCAAATAGATTACCCATTGGGCATTGGTTTTTGTGTTTACAAATTACTCTAAATAATATTAATTGAATTTTTCTTCTACAAAAGCAAAATCATGTTTATTTTTGCCATGTGTTGTGCCACTTGTGTCTTGCTAAAGAATGAAAATATGCATGTTTTGCAATTTAATGATAAAATATCACTTGAACGTTTTGAATGTCCTTTCCAAGTATAGATTTTGTACATGACATCAAACCCATTAACAAACACTAGTATATTATTCAATAAACTTTAGAAAATGAACAAGCCATGGTTTTAGGAATAACCGTTTACCAAAAATAAGTACAATAACGAGGTCTTGAAGATTTTTTCTTCAAAATGATTTGTAAATAAGCCTATTTGAAATCAACATTGAAATTTTTTTGGGGGATAATTTTTTTAAATTAATAATATCTAAAAATATTAAATCTCCCCACCTTTTAAAGATATATTGAATCAATCAATGTTGTATTAAAATTAATATTTATTTTATGATATTTATTTTATAAAATATATAATAGTATGTAAAATATTATATAAAATATTAACATATTATGTAAATTTCATAATTACTAATACACACACACACACACACACACACACACACATACAACATATTTTAATATCATAAAGATTTCATTAATTTTTATTATGAGTAGTAATTTTTAAAAAGTGTTTTCATTTTATTAAGTGTGATTTAATATATATTATAATATTTTCCCCAATTTTTATGGTAGTAATTTTGATAAGTTTTTTAGCAAATAATTTAATAAATAAGTTTCACTTTAACCCTAGAACTGACCCTTCTTCCTTTTTTGCATTTTCTTCTTTCATTTTTTTTTCACTTCTCACAAATAGTGAAAAGGAAGGTGGAATAATTTTCCATAAGAAAATAATTTGAAATTTTTTCATAAATTTCAAGTTCCATATTCTTGGTTACTCATTATATGACAACTTTCCATTTTGGGGCACATTGTGAATTGTTTTATAGATATATTGGATATAAAGAACTATATATCATTATTAATGTCAAAAAAGTTCAAGGAAGATATTCATCAAAATAACCTTTGAGTCAATGTCCCTTAATGATTTTTTCAGGATGAATTTTCACAATGTGGCTTCAAATAAAATTCGAATAATTTCAACATTTTTTGTTTAAAAATAAATAAATAAATAAGTAAATATCAATTTTTTGGGAAATTCATTAAAGTCTTAAAAACCACAAGCTTGAAATAAAAAAGACCCTAAGAAAACCATAGCATAATAAGAAGTTTCACATAAATTCAATGTTATGAAAATATATGTAATTATTATTCTAAAATATATTTGGACATATCATTAGATCAAAGGTAGGATGAAATTTGTGGATTTAATGTTAGACCAAATTATATATATGAAATTTTTAATACATTACAAAACCCACTAGATCCAAGAAACATGATAATAGCAATGTATTTTTTTTCAAGGGTGAGCCAAGGTTTCAATTTGCAAATGTAAGTCCCTCATCATGGTGTCTAATTTTGAAAATTTGGACAAACAAGGTTAATGGTACACCTAGTAATTTTTTTTAAATGACTATAGTGATAGAGAGTTGTGTAGTCATGAAAATGACTACAATCATAAAGATGGCATAGTTGCAAGACATATATTAGTCCATGACTAAATTGAGACTCTAGTTATATATGATCAAGTCATGGATGCCATGTTTTGGCATAGTGTCCTTGAGCTATTATTTTTTCCTTCAAAATTGAGGTTGAAAACAAATAGTAATTAAAGTACTAGTAACTTTAAAAAGAAAAACTGGGAATGAATATTCATGTTCAATATTGCAATCTCCTCAATCCTTTATCACGTTTTTATTTTATTATTAGTAGGTTTGAATCATGATTTTTGTTTAAGTCAATATATATAAATATGGAAAAAAAAAAATATCATATGAAATAAATAAATCTAATGGTTTTTTATTTGCATTTTATGTATTCTCAAAAATGTGTGTTTTAAATGTATTGGAACAAATAAAGAAAAATGGGTAGGTAGATGGTTTAAGCTGTAAGTGTGGAGTAGCTTGGCATTTGCAATTAATGTTGTTTGTGACTTGTCCAACATAACTAAAGGAAATATAGTTGCAAATGTTGTTTGCAACCAAAAACTAATCACAAAAACCAGTTGTAAAAACCTTTATTTCTTTATAGTGTAGGGTGCTTCACCAATCCAAATGTGCCTTACAAAGAGGAACACAAACCTAATTTTTTCTGAACTCTAAAGGATGATTGCTACAAGTAATGTGTAAATTGTGCATTAGCCTCTTTCGGGTTTAGATTTAATTTGAACCTCTAATGAAGCTCTACATGGTATGTACTTAAATTGTAAATTTTTGCATTATTCCCTTTGTGGTTTAGATTTAACTTGGAACCTCTAATGAAACTATTTGGGATATGTATTTAATTTGGAAATTTTGGAACCTCTTAGTAAGCTATTTGGGGTATGTACAAGTAACTTGAAAATTTTACATTAGCTTCTTTGGGGTCTACATTTAACTTGGACCCTTTAAGTAAGTTTTTGGGGTATATACAAGTAACTTGAAAATTTTGAATTAGGCTTTTGGGGGTACATTATGTACTTAATTTTAGATATTCCTCATCAACCTCTTTGGGGTCTATATTTAACTTGGAAGTTTTAATAACTTTCTTTGGTGTTTATAATTAAAGTTTTCCATAAAGTAAAGCAAACACAATGTCAAAACCCTATGTTTGCCGAATTCCTGGGATGATATTGACACTATGGCACAAAAAATAAACAAAGGGGTCAAACATGGCCCTGAATTAAAACATGTTCCTTGTTCATCATGAACTCAAAATTATTCTACTTATGTGTGCAACCTAAAACTTGCATTCCATTTGCAAGCCAAACCCCACATTGCATTGAATGTTCGTGTTCATATTTTCTTGTTGTTTTTATTCCTTTAGCACATTCTACAAGATTTGGTAATCACAAGGTTTAGTAGTCACAAAGGAAGGAGACGATTGATGTGAGCAAAACAAAACAAACATTAAGGAGTTCATGCATAATGGAATTCACATGTTGTTTGAAAAAGGCGACATTGGAGTGATCGAGTGTTGGAAAGGAGCAAAAGCTTAAAGAGTTTGAACCTAAAGTGCACTAAAAAGGAATTTGTTTGAACCCCAAAAAATCAAACTTTGCAATAACACCTCATTTCTATAATTTTCAAAAAAGGTGAGGTTAACCTCCAACATAAGAAACCATGGTTTTAATAGCCCAAAGTATGCAAAAGCACAAAAAGTTTTTTATTATTTTGTCGAAGAGCTTACATTTTGGCAAGCTACCATCTTCTTGTTAATGTGGTCATTCTTTGTATGTTGTTGCAAGGTTTGTGATTTTCTCCAAACCCTAATTGGCAGATGACTTAAAGGATCCTTGAAGCATAGTGAACCTAAGCCTCTATGAGCATAAATAGAAGACCTTTTTTTCCTTTTAAAAAAAAACTTTATTTTGCTTCCATAAACTCCAAATCTTGTATTGCCATATGCCTCAAAACTATGAACAACTTTTTAAATACCAAAACAATATATTCTCTCTTCTAATGGATGCATTTGTGGTTGAACATAGTCTCAAAATTTGCCTATGGACCTTTCCATGATATGGAGTTTCCGTTGAGGAAACTCAAGTTAGCACGAAGTTGTGGATGAATCCATGGAATGATATGCCCTAAACATTGTGAAATATCATGTTTCCTATTGTTGCATAATTGCACCCCAACGACTTTTGAGGTGGTTTCTTAAACAACATTTGTAATTTGAAATCAATTATCCAAAATGTTGTTTGCTAAATGAAGAGGAAAATTGACATTTTGGTTGAAAATACAACCATGTATAAATGCAAGTATGGCATCTTGTTTGAACTTGAAAAAATATGTACAAGTTTGCAATTCATTTTCGGCAACTTGGGTTTGATCTTGAAAGGTTAATTAGGTTTACATTTGGACTTGACTATGCATTTACAAGTTTGCAATTCATTTGGCAACTTGGTTTTGATCTTGAAAGGCTAATTGGGTTTTAATTTCAACTCAAATATGTGTCTACAAGCCTACAATTCAATTAGCAACTTGGTTTTATTCTTGAAACCTTAATTGAGGAAAGATTTCATGCAACTTGCATTTGTGTTTACAAGTTTGTAACTCATTTAGGAACTTGGTTTTAATTTTGAAAGGCTGATTAGGTTTATATTTAAACTTGCATATGTGTCTATAAGTCCATAACTCATTTGGTAACTTGGTTCTGATTTTGAAACCTTCATTAGGTTAAGATTTCAACTTGAATATGTGTTTACAAGTCTACAACTCATTTGGCAACTTGGTTTTGATCCTGAAACCCTAATTGGGGAGAGATTTCAATTTGAATATGTGTGTACAAGTTAGCAATTCATTTGGCATCTTGATTGAGAAAGGTAAATTGGGTTTAAATTTCAATTTGAATATGTGTTTATAAGTTTGTCATTCATTTGGCATCTTGATTATAATTAGAAACTTTTATTGGATTTAGATTTCATTTTGATTATGATCTATAAACCTTAATTGGGTCATTATTTCTTCAAATATAAGTTTGCACAGAATGCAATTCATGATTTGGAAATTTGATTTGAACTTCAAACCATGTTGGGTAGGTCTACATCCCTTTTAGGGGGTCCTAGATGGGCTTGTTTGGTTGTATGGAAATCTAGTAAACAAAATGGATGAAATCCAAAGAGGATGGTTCTAGTGACACAATTTTTCCAGAATTGATTTCATAGAAAAAAAATTATAATGACAATTTTCAAGTGATTGAATGTGTTTAGGTCTAAGTGTTAGTGTTGCACATGTTTTTTTTTAAACAACCACCTTTCAAGAACTTTGGCAATTTCATGGCAAAGGTTCAAAAATTTGAGTCCATTGCCTTGGATAAGGCAAAACAACCTCATTAAAAAAAAATACATTGACAAATTATAAAATTCATGCCATTCAACACACTAACAACATCCTATACAATGTTCATTTTGCCACTTAACATTGGCAAGAAGTAGGTGACCCAATTAATTCCAAATACAACGTGGAAATTCATATACCAAGATTACCTAAAGGCGTACTTTGAGGAATAGTGGGTCCCTTGTGAACACATATCCTATCTATTGTAACATGTCATGTTTTGTGAGGAGTTTGAAGATTTCATTCATTTTTTGATTTGGAGTTGTGATGAAATTCAACACTTGTTGACTTATGTTATAGGTTTCAAGGAATTATTATTGATCCAAACTTTTAAGAAATAACATGTGGAGGTGTAGTACTTGTATTATGAAATATATACCATGTAAATGATTTGACCTAGTAAAAGTTTGGATTCATATTTATGTAGAGGTTTGGTTGGCATAAATTGTGTTTGAAATATGAATATATATGGATGGCAATATGGATTGTAATTGAAAATTTGGAAATAGAATATAATATGTTAGTTAAATGTTGATGAAGATATGGTCAAAATATTGTGTGTAGTAAATGTAATCCTTTGACTTTAGTAGATACAAAGGGAATGTATGCACTTTAAGGTGGCTCATTTCTAGTAGATGCTCCATTCCCTAAAAGTCCATACGGTAGTGTTAAAATGGTAGTTTATTTTGATATCATTAATTTAGTGGGAAATTACATGGTGGTTAATGAACTAAAAAGCCCATATGAAAAATATCCATTTTATTTATTTTAATGTGCATATTAAGAAAATAAAAATTGAAATCCACCCAAGAATGATTATGATATGAACTTATGAAAATATGGCTCATTTTAAGCCATTCAAAAGTCCATAACTTTTTTTTGGTTAAATTGTTTTAGAATTTTTTTTAAATATGTTTTTTTGTTTAAAAAATCATATATTGAACCACTATAATATATCCCAAATAAAATTCATACACAAAAAATGCATGTATATATAGAGGCACAAGTAATAAACCAATCCATTTTTTCAACTTCAAAAGTCAATTATTATATATTTGTTGTATATATGTTGTAATTTTTTTATGAGATGCATTTTTTTTGAAGTTGGCAATCAAAATTTAGCCACAAATTTGAAAAAGTATTGTTTTTATGCCATGTTAATAACATGTAAATGCACAACACTCTGGAAAAAATTAGACTACAACACAAAAAGTGAACCACCCTACCTTGCAACCACCATGTTGCAAGTTTGTTCAAAGGTATATTCAATTAACTAATCATGCAAAAAGATCTAATCACATGATTGAAGAAACCATGTACCAAGCCACATTCATCATATATATAAAAACATGAAATACTAGTTTCCTTTAAAGAAGCATGTAATAGTAAAAAAAGTGGAGGAATGAAACCTTTAAAGGATGGCATGTTGCAAAGAGATGGAATAAAATGACATTGTGGCAAAATGCCATGACAAGTCAAAGGAATCATCTTACAACATGGATGAAATATTGATTTGACATGACAATAATAATTTCATTAATTAATAATAACATTTTGTTTACATGGCAAGAATACCTTAAAAAATATTCTCTTTTGCTCACAAAGTCACCTTCACATTCATGTGCTCACATCATAGTTGAATTAATGTAATAAGGGCACTTACTGAATTGTTATTTTAAGTTTCATCAAATATGTATGTAATGTGTACATTTACATATTTGTGTGTCCCCTTTGGTTACAAAATAATCCATTACAAGTGTACATGTATGTACACAATAGTCATTGATAAGTGACTTGTACATTCAATTGTTGCCCTTAACAATAAATAAATAGGGTAAATCGGCCGATGACCGAACATTTAAGGGTTCAAATTCCAAGGGTTTAATAATTCACCTTTTTTTGCTCATGGTCTTCAAAAAGATTAGTTGCCCCTTGAGCTAGAGCATTAATAGCCTTGACATAAGTTGATTTTGACATTGAATGAAAAATTTATGACCCCCCAAAGTTAGTGGGGTGTTGTTAAAAAATAATTGGATAGAACATGTAAGGCCTTTATTTTTTTTCCTTCGACCTTTCTCTCATGTTACTATAGGAAATTGTGTGCCATCAATCCAAGCTTCGAGCCTTCATCTCTTTGTATTTTTTGTGATATCTCAAGTATGCGATCAATGCCATCCATATGTCTCTCTATTTTTTTCTGTATGTTTTTGTGTGCATGTGTGTCAATCTATGTTAGAAGCCGCCATCACTCTAGAATTTGGCTCTAGACCTTGGCTTTTCTTAGTGCCAATACTCCAGAACTTGTAGCTTGGAGTTTGACTTTCCAAAGTTCAATGAGTTTAGCCTTGAAGTTGTTAGGTTTGACTAGGCTTCTTTCGATTCCTATGCTTTCATGTTTTGACACCATTGTACCTTGATTTTTGTAGCTCCCAACACCATTGTCACTTTAGTTCATGTGGCTCCTTGGTTCATCGCTCTAGAACTTGGCTCCAAAGGTTGAAGTTTAGTTCTAGAGGTCAGAGTTTTAATGTAGACAACTAAGCTCTAAAACTTGGAGCTTTAATGCACACAACCAAACTTTAGAATGACGAGCGTTGATGCAAGCAATGTTATGCTTTAAAGCTTGGGGCTTTGATGTAGATGGTGCCATCACACTGGAACCTGATGCCATCACATTTTTTTAGTATTTTATCCTTCATCGAACATTACATTCTTCACATATTGGTTTTTCCCATGTCGACCATTAAAGTTCACCTTAAGTTTGGAACTCTCTCCTTTGTTTGCCAGCAAAATGTAAACCATAACCCAATAAGTCTTAATGTCTTTCCCTTGTTTAGCATTAGAGTCCACCCAAAACTTAAACTTGCCTTGTTTGGCATCAAAGTTTACCGAAACTTCACACCTTATTGTCTATCCCTATTTGCCGTCAAAGTTCACCCAAATTTTAAACCTTATTGTTTGTCTCTTGTTTGACATTAAACTGCACCCAAACTCTAAATTTTCATGTTTCCTATTTGCCTTCAAAGTTCACCTAAACACTAAACCTTCTTATCTATACCATGTCTACCTTCAAAGTTCACCTTTCTTGATTTTTCCTTCTTGATTTTATCAACAATTTCTTTCTCCAATGCTTTTTGTTTTGACACTACCAAGTATTGGTTTGATGTGACCACATGTGAATTGGAATAGTCCATTATTGGCTTTTTGCCATGTCTTTTCCTTGTTGGCAATCTTGGTAGGTGTTGTAGGTCACCTAATTCTGCAACTCCTTGGGTCTAATTTGGAATAGTTAGGTCATCTAATTCAAGGTTAGAATCTTCCAAATTCACCACTAACTCATTTTGTTGATTGTTTGTTGGGGTGGCAAGACTATGTGGCATTTCCACATAGAAACGAATATAGGGTTTAGAGGGCTTGTTGATGTCATAGAAGCAGGTGTAGGAATTGCTTGAAAAGTACTTGCAATGTTCAACAAATTAGTGGTAGTTGTTAAGGGGGTAGGATGATTACATGATTTGGATGAACAAGGCATTTAGGATAGGGATTACTCATGGAACATTGTAGTTTTGAATGTTGCATTCTTGTTGGTTTTGAATCATGATGATGTGATTTAGGACTACTCAAAGGGAAGATCTAGGGAAGAGGAGGATTGTTCTGAGACACATAGTTTTGAGGAAATAAGGAGAGTTGTAGGTACTTTGTAGTAGGAAACCACATAATATTTTCAACAAAACAAGGAATTTTGTTGTGAGTCTTATTTAATTTCAGTAATATAGAGAAACATTGATTTTTGTAGTGAATTCTACGTTCATATTGTTGTGTGAATTTTTTTGTAATATCAAAATATGATGAAATGAATTGTAATTTTGTTTTTGGATTTTTCTACATTGTATTTTAAATTGCAAATTCAGGTTATATGAAATGACCACAAATCTGGTGTTTAATGAACTACAAAGTCAAGTGTGTTTAAAATCACGGAAAAAATTATGAATGTGTGCATGTTGTAGTGCAAATATATTCTTACAATAATGTGAAATAATTTTACAAGGATTAAATTTCACTTCTACCAATAGCTTCAACCTTATCTCCACTATTGTTAGAGTCCTCTGTTGCATTTGATTGGTATGCATTTTATGCTCCTTCCTTTTTTATTGTAGTGAACACCTTGTTGGGATTAAACTTTTTAATCATAGCTACAAGATTTAGTGACCAAATCTTGCAAACCTTAAACCTTGATTTATTTTTTATTTTTTCAAGGACCGTAGCAAGGCCTTATCCACTCATTCAGCTAATGTGACCTTGTCAAGTTCAAGACTTGCCATTGTGTGTTTTTTTTTTTGAAAACATTTTTGAAGGGCTTGAAGCAAGTGACATTTAATGGTTATAGCGCATGTGACAGGTGTGAAGGTAACATCACCATGTCCAATCCAAGTTTTGCTACTTGTTCAAATGCCTATACAGTGACGTGTGACCCATGCCCATCGAAGATCAAGAGATGTCTATTTTCTTGAAAAACCCCCCTAAAACAAATTTGTAAAAAAAAGTAAACCATTAGTTCATGAAAAATTAAATTGTCACCTAAGTTTTTTTTCTGCATTCCCATGCATGTTCCTAGTTTGCATAACTTTACGTAGTTTTTTTGCATCTTTGAACCCTTGAAAACGTAAAAGGTAGAAAAGGGTTGCATCTATTACATTGACAACACAATTTATAGTTAACCACTCCCATGACTTAACAACATCTCGTGAGCCTCACCTGGTTATAATTCTAACACCAAATTATTAGCATGCTTGAACATTTGTTTCATATGAATTCCATATGTGATTTGATTGATATTTGTGTTGTGTGTACATGTTTTCTAGGTTGCAATAAAAAGTATGGCATGCATGACTAGTTAACCCTCTTGCCTTAGAAACCTCCAATTTTTTAGCAAGATGTATGCTAATTTTTGGATTCTTTTTTTAAAACCAAAACTGTTACCTATATCTTTTGGAACACCATTCCAGAATGGGGTTGGTTTAGTCTAGGTGATTTTAGCAACCTTCATTTTTAATTGTTGAAGGGTGATATATAAACTAGCTTTTTGCATGTTTAAAACCCAGATAATCATGTTGCTTCATCCTCTTATTTTGTTTACACGCCCAGGGGCCCATTTTCTTTCATCTAGCTCTACCATTTAAGTGATCTGAAAGTGAACTCAATGGTATGTTCCAATATTTCATAGCTTTTTTTAAAGATGTGTGTCCTTTATCCACAACATTTATGGCATCTTTTAGTTGCTGATCTATCCATGTGGCCCTTGAAGTATTAGTTAATCTATTAACTTTTCCTTGGCCTTGTATTGATGTTGTGGGAAGATGGCATTGTTGGTGCATTACATAAGTGGTTGATATTACTTCTTGACCTTGATGTGTTGTCAGGGTGGCAAGTTGGAGATGTTGATTTTTTTGGTTTTCACAATTGGTACCTAAAACTCCATCATAGTTATGACATTCTTCATTTTGCACATTAAAATTCTTTAAAATTCTTCATTTAGCACCTTGTCATAACATTCTTTACCTGCGAATGTTTACCAAATTACACTGGTTGATCTATAAATTT